>Ga0308017_1000641_pt1 | contig 10427 bp, 11 predicted proteins | sample Neamet280_FD_203145 | JGI IMG/M metagenome (GOLD analysis project Ga0308017, IMG submission 203145) | Marine microbial communities from water near the shore, Antarctic Ocean - #280 | ecosystem: Environmental > Aquatic > Marine > Unclassified | place: Southern Ocean | collected 2014-10-01
AGAATACGCACTGTCATTGGAGCAGAAATACTCGATGGCAACAAAGGTCTACTTTTACAATACATTCCTTCTGCAACAAATGCAGCATCAACGGGTAAAATTAAATGCTATGGCGAAGATCATACTGTCAAAGGTTCAGCAGCACGAGCATTTGCAGAATTAGCAAACGCATCAACTGCCGTAAACAGTATGACCTGTAAAATTAGAGTTCTAGGTTTCTAGACTCATTTTTTTTATTTTCTATAAAGTTAATTAACTTAGCTTAATTAAGTTAGCTAACTTTACATACGTTAGTTAATAGTTAATTAATACTATGTATATCTATAGTTGATAAAGTTTATATATTTCCACATATATGATATAATATGGGTACAGAAAATCATAATGTTGTTTCCTTTAATGCTAGCGTATTAGCAAAAGGAGGACATGGTGTTATTGTCGCTATATATTGTACTAAAGAAGCTGCAGGAGCAAAATTAGAAGTAATCAATGGTATTAATGCAGCAGGCACAGTTGAATTTGAAGTATTTGGATCATCAATACAATCAGTATTTAATATAAATAGACGTTTAGAAGAGGGTATTTTTATGAAATGTACTGGAGCTGCTGAATGGATAGCAGTTTTTAAATAGAAAATTTAAATACAAAGTAACCTTTATTATATCATGGTAACGTATTGTACAGTAGCCGATGTATCCGATTTTCTACGTGTTCCAATCACTGCTACTACTACTCCAAATAAGACTCAGGTCGAGAAAATCATTCTTAGGAAAGAAGAAGAACTTGACAGAAGAATAGGACATCATTTCGGTGGACTTATATCATCAAATGAAGAGATTCATGATTTACCATTACTTTACAATTATGGTTGGGGTTCTCCAATATTTTTAAAACATAGACAAGTTGCAGATATTAGTGCCGATTCAGGAGATAAAATAGAAGTATGGACTGGTGACAGTTATTCAGATAATACCGCAGTTGATGGAATTTATCTTGAAGGTGTACTTGGAACATTATCTTTCCGTGGTTATATTTACAGTATTATGAGAAAAAGTAGAATCAGAGTAAAATATCGTTATGGTGATCCAACTGTTCCTTTTGATATACAAGATGCTTGTATTAAATTAGTGTCAATAGATCTAATCAACTCAAGTTTCAAAATGGATATTTTACCAACTGGTGGAAACGGTGTAGACATATCTGCATCTAAATCTGATTGGAGAGCTGACATTGAAAACTGTATAGACAATCGACAAGAAATATTCTTCATACCTTAGTATGATAGATTATAAATCAGGTATTCTTGCAAATCCTGCAAAACAGTATAACGCACTTAAACAAAAAATAATTGACCAACAAATATCACAAGTTGTTATGAAAACCAATCATGATATATTTGATTTGTTTAAATCATTAGGTATGGATTATGTACCATTCATGTTATCGTATCATCAGTCTAGAGCAAAAGGAAAATTTCAAGATTATGATCCAACCAAAACACCTTACAAAACTGGTAACGTAGGTGCAAATCTTGCAACTGCTGAGGCATCTTCATCTAGTGCACAACAAGGACAAGGAGAACAGGCAGTAGAAGGAGATATTTGGAAAAATATAAAAAATATTAGTTTAGATGTAGATAAAGACTTTCTTGGTTATTATTTTAAAGATAAAGTAGATTATAATTTATGGCTTTCTAGAAAATATCCTGAATTACAAAGACAGTCTTGGTGGGCTCTAAGAAATAATGATGATCCTCCTCCTGATTATGTAACTAAAAAAAAAGAGTATTTTAAAGAGATGGGAGATAAAGCAATCAATCCTTTTGAAGGATCAAATGTTATATCTGGTAGAAACAAATATGGAGACTGGTCAAAAACTACTACTGGTAAGTCAAATGTAGTTGGTTATGTTCAATCAAGACCTACTGGGGAATTTAATTCTGCGATAAAAGGAGGAGAGAGATATGGTGCAAAGAATTGGAAAGCATTTACTACACGAGATGTTCAGAAATTTGCAGAGAATGAAGGTTTTTTATTCAAAGGCAATCTACAAAGATTTTTATCAGTAGCAGATGATAAAGTTGTAAAAGTGTTAATGGACGTATTGGAACAGTTTCAGGAAGAACTTTTGAATCTTGATTTAAATGATTTCGAGGTAGATGAAACTACTAAATTAGATCAAAAAATTGATCCATATACAGGAAAAGCACGCAACGTAGGTAGAATAATTAAACCTAAAAAATATGAAGGTCAAACCAACAGTGCTGAAGTATTAAGAAAAGGTGTAGGTGAAAGACAGAAAAAGTTTTTACAGGAAACGGAAGACTTTAAAGGTGTATGGAAACCAGAACCTAAGTTCCCAAACATTACAAATATTAGAACTTGGTTTTTGAGAAAAGGTATTTATAATTCTAGGGATTTTGATAGTTTTTTGGATAAAACACCGAAAGGAAAAGCTAACTGGATAGACAGATCTGTATTTTTAATAGCAAATGGTGTTTATGCCAAAGCATTAGGACAGAAGACTTTTCGTATGTCAGCAGATTATGCTGAAAGACCTATACCTTTCAAAAAAGGTGTTCGTGCAGGAAAGGCAGCATACATATCTAAAGCAAGACGTTATAAAAGAGCAGCCAAAGGCAGAGCAGTGGCTAATACTCAGAGACAGAAAGACTATGAAGTTTGGAAGGCAGAAAATGTAACTGCAGGTCGTGGGTGGAACAATAGGTATAATAAAGGAAGAAGTCCAAAACCTAAAAAAGACTCTCCTAGATATGACTGGAGACTTGGAAAATGATAAACTTAATAACTCTGTAGTATTTATATAAAGTATGGGTAATTCCAACATGTATCAGAGTGCAGAAACTGCCAAGAATCTAATTAAAGATAACTGGACTTTATCATCTCAACCAAATGTAACTTTTGTATGGGAAGAGAGAACTACTGGTTTTATGGACGATAAACTTGATTTTATATTAATAACTCCTACTAATGAAGAGCCACAATATTTTGGATTACATGGTGAAGACTTTCTTCATCACATTTATGTTAAAATACAGGTACATTCGTATCAAAACCTGCAACATCATGAAGATTTAGTAGATGAAGTGTTTAGAATAGTAAAGGATAATATAAGAGGAGAAACATATGTTGACCTAATGTTAACCGCCTCTAACCATGAAAATGATTTATATAGGAATATTTATAGGCATACTATCGTTATGAAGTACAGAAAACTTAATCCATAATATTTATAAGGGAACAGTTTAAATAAAATCATGGTTAGAACTGGTGCTCATGTTTATGTAAAATACGGTTGGGAAGGAGCAACTTATGGTGTTCTAGAATCAGGTCTAGCAGCAGATAAAAAGTTCGGTCTTCAAGACAAAATGTCTAGTCTTACACTCACAAATAATAAAGTTAATTTAGCTAAACTTAATCAAAATACAGTAGATAAATTTGCATACGGTCAACAACAAGGATCTACTTCAATGTCATTTACTCTTTCAAATCCGTGGATAATCGGTTCAATTTTAGGATCTCCAACTAAAGCAGGTTCATCACCATTCACATATACATATCCTGCAAGTGGAGGATTACCTAAAACAGCTAGAACAATTCAAATAGAAGTTGGTTATGATGGATTGTCAGCAGATATTGTCAGAACATTAAAAGGTGGAATTGTAGGATCACTTTCCATAAGTGCTTCAGTAGGCGGATTAGTAGATTGTAGTACAGATATTACTTATGGTGTAGAAACAGCACCTTCAACAACATTGACAGCAGCACCAACAAAACCATCAGAAGAATTTCCATATACATTCGCTCATGCATCATTAGTCTTTAACGGAACAAGTGCAACTGATACTGTGGCACAATGTCAAGATGTAAGTATTAATCTTGCACAAAATGCAGAACTACTTTATGGTTTAGGTAATCATTCTGCAGCAGCAGCATACAAACGAGTTCTAGATATAACTGGTTCATTCAAAGCATCATGGATAGATAAAACTTTACTAGATAAATTGCTTGCACAGATAGCAGCAGTTCCTGAAGAAACTCTTGGAGGATCATATGAATTCATATTAACATTTGAAAAATCTGCTGCTGAAAAAATAGTAATAACATTATCAGGTTTAACAATAAATGATGTAGGAATCTCAGGTCTTGAACCAGTAGAACCAGTATTTGAAGACATTAGTTGGACAGCAAAGACAATATCTGTAGTAGCAACATCTGCATTAACAGCAGAACAATAACACTTTAATATAACAATTATACACAATATATATGATTAAAACATTTGAGATTCCGTGGGATAATAATATAAAAGAAACAATATCATACGAAGATGATATTACATTTGGAGATTTAGAAGCAATTTTAAACCAATGTTTAGATATGACTCAAGTTAATGAACCTAAAGTTAACTTGCCACTTTATAGACAGTTAATACTAACAGCCGTAATTACAAAAGCACCTTTTGCAATAAAAGAAGTTGCTTCAATTAGAAACCTTAAAGCAAGTCAAGCCAAAATAATCATGAAGGAGGTCATGAAAGACTACCCTTTAGCAAAATATTTGGAAGAGTGGGTGGAGACTTTCGTGGGACAGGCAATAGTAGAGGAACCAGTAGTGTCTACTACTTCTTCGCAAGGGAATTCAGTTGGACGAAAGACCAAGTCGACTCGCAGCCAATAGGCTATCTTAATACTATTATCGCTGAATATAAAGACGAACAGCGTAAAGAACGTGTTAAATTTAAATAGGTAAGTATATATTATATATCATGGTCGTCGGTGCTGAAGGAATGATAGATACTGAAAATCTAAAAGAAGCATTACAATTATACAAAGAACATTTACAAGTTACAACTAAAATTAGATCAGCAGAACAAAGAGGTAATATGGCAATGGATCATGCTTTGAAAGGTCAAAGAAAGGCTATGAATCTTATGACTAGACAGTTTCAAGGTGGGGGTGTTTTGGGAACAGCAATGCAGATGTTACAAAATATGGGTGGAATGGGCTATCAAAATTACACTGAAAAAAATGCCCTTCGTGAGAAAGTAAAAGGTGGAGATGCAACTACAGATGAGATGAAGCAATTTAGTCTATTATCACAATCAAAGACTATGGGTATGTTTTCAAAGTTAGATAAAATATTTGAAAAGTCATTTGGTGGTGATTCCAAATGGAATAAGATGTTTATGGGAAAAGGTAAAATGGCAGCAGCAGGTATAGGATTAGGTGCAGCAGGTGCAGGTGTAGGATTAGGTGCTAAAATAATTGACTCATCTCCATTAATGCAACAGATGTTAAAGTTGCTTAATTTTGGTATCATGCTTATACTTAGACCTATAGGTGACTTTTTCGGTATGCTCATGCGACCAATCTTGATATTGTTGTTACGAAAGTTTATCATACCGTTCTATCAAACCGTATATCCGTGGTTCTTAAATGCTGCAAATCAATTAAATAATTCAACCAAAGCTATTGAAGACATAGGAGATGGTATCATTACATCAATAGAAACAAGTGGTAAGTATATTGTTGGAAAACTTGAACCTGTTATGACTCCTGATCCTAAAACAGGAGTGGATAAAGTTACAGGTTTCAAAGTTAACTCTATTGATGAAATGATTAAAAAGCTCCCAAAAATTATTACACCAACAGCAGCCGCACAAAAATCTGATGGCTTCATAAAAGACTATGCGAAAAAAGTAAACCTTTCATCTAGTCCTGTTGTAATGAAACCTGCGTTTGTGAAAGAATTAGAAAAAATTTCTAAAATAGATAATCCAAAAAATTTACCTGCTCTTGCTAAAAATGTGCCTCCACCAAAAGCAGTAGGTGGACAAGCAATGGTAAAAGTACCTAGTCCTGCACCTGTTATCAAGGCATCTTCAAAAGCTATTAATGTTGCACTTAAAAGTATAAAGGCAGTAGATGCTGTTATGAGTTTACCTGCACAACTGGCAATAAAAATTGGTAAAGGTGGTCTTAAATTAGCAGATAAAGCTATTGCAGCAGTTAATGCAATATCATTAAACGTTCCATCAGCAGTTGGAGGTGTGGTAAAAAGTGCCGCTGACCCTATGATAAAACCAGTTACAGGTGCAGCAACAAAAGCTGCTCAAAAAATAGCAGCTACAACAGCAGCTAAAATGGCAACAAGAGCTGTACCTATAGTAGGTCAAGTGTTATTGGCAATAGACGGATTAGGAACTTTAATACAAGCTGTAGCACCTAAGGAATATACGGAGTTTAATAAAGGTGTTCGTGGAGCAGCAGGATCAGTAGGTATTCCTGATTGGTTAACTGAAGGTGCTTTAGACTTTGTAGGATTTGGTGAACAATCAACAGGTCAACAGTTAGTCGGTTTAGCTGAAACATTAGCATCACCAATTACAGGAAAAAGTAATAATAATGGTAGACGAGGTATGGCAATAGGTGGAATGATAAACGAAGAGGTTAGAGGTTTTGGTAAATCAGGTCAAAGATATGTATTTGGAGAAGGAGGATCTGAAATGGTTACACCTATGTCTAAAATGGGAAGAAGTAGTGGAGGCAGTGACAGTTCAGGCGTAATAATAAACGTAACAGTTAATGGTAGCATCTACTCAGATAGAGACATGCTTAAATTCCAAAGAACTATAATGAAAGCAATAGAGACAAGTAGTACGAGGAAGGCTAAACTATGACTGATATAATGATAGAGTTGTATAAGATACACCCTGAATCATATACTCCTCAAGGTGGCACCGATCAAACAAGTACTTATAGAATAGATAGATTTCAAGCTAAAACATTTGAATCTATAGGGATAGATTTAAACACACCCATATCACCTATGCCATTACCTGAAGATAAATCAACAGAAAACATATTGGTAAAAATGGAAGGTAACTCACAACAGATAAGATTTGGTTGTAAATTTGATTCTAACTTGGTCACATTATCTAATGTAACTGGTATAGCATTAGATGAAATATTGGAAGAAGATGGTCATATAAACGTTGATAAGTATAATAACAATGGAACTGAAGCTGATTATGTTTATGTTGCACAAACTGAAGCCAATAATATAAAGTTAGTAGATTCTTTTCTTGGTAACTTTGAATCAAGATCAATTACAGATACATTTCTATTAAGAATTATAGACATTACCACTGACTCAGTATTTTATGAAGGTGCAGGATCTATACAATCAATTTCAACATCTGTAGATGCAGGTTCTCCTGTAGTATGGACTGTTAATGTAGACTATTTAGTAGGAAATGTAATGTCAATATATGATGCCGATACTCCTGAAATGGTAACAGGTTTAGAGATAAGTAGTCCTGTATCAGGAAGTATAAAATATAGATGGAATGATCCTGTAAGATCAGGTGGAACTAATGTTACAGAATTTCATTTGGGTTATCAAAAAGTTAATGATGCTGTTACACGTTATCATAAAGTTACACAAACACAAGCAACTGCTAGTATTACAAATGGTAAATATCAATTTATTGCAACAAGTTTAACAGGTCAATATTATGTCTTCATAGTTGCTAAAAATACAGGTGGTTCAGGAATACGTTCAGAGAGAGTAAGAGTTGATTCTACTTGAAATCTTTTTCTAAACTTGTTAAAGAAGATACTCAAGGCTCTGTTAGAGTAGTATCTACTGTTCCTATGGATCATGCGGAAATAGCAAGAGATGGTTTAAGAGCAGTTGACACTGGTATATTCAAAGTCCCTTCAAGAATATCATCACTTATAGGAGATGAATATAAATACATACAGGACGTAGCAGATGCAACACATTTGAGAGGTGCTTATTTGTTTCAAGGTTCATGTCTTGACGAGAGTGGGTATAACAATGATCCTATAAATCAAACACATACTACTTTATCTGGATTTACAGATTATGATGGATTGGATTATACTTTAACTACAACTGCAAATAATAAATTCAAAGGATTTTACGGTGCTACTGCGACAAGTAATGGTAAAGGTGCTTTAATTCCAAACAAGTTTCTTAAAGACGGTACTACCAACACACTAGATTTCTCAGGAGATTTTGATATATTTTGTTGGGTTGAACCAGAAGACGGTGAACAAGGTGGAACTATATTTTCAAAAATTAATAGTTCTGGTGAAGGTATAACGATAAGAATAGGTATGTCTTCTAATCAATTTTATGCAATCGCAACCATTGAGAATACTACTTCAGGATCTAATAATGGATCTAAAGAATTTTCTACTACAGGTACTGATGGTGGCTCTGCATCATACTGTCAAGCTGATACACCATGTCTTGTGAGATTACAAAGAAAAGGTATAACATTTAATTTATGGTTAGTTAATGGTTCAGAAAGTATTCCTTTTGGAGCACCCAATGGAACTTATACAGGAAGTGTTTCATTTCCAAAATCATCAGGCTCTTTTTCAGTTCCAACTGACGCAACTATAGGATCGAGAGCATCAGCATGGAGTACTAATACTGTTACAAATACAGATTCAAAGTTTGAAGGAAAATTATATTCTATAAGAATATATTCTAATGTACTTGACTCAGCAAGTTCCAAACAAATATTTTCATCAAGACCTATACCTTTGATTATGAAACTTGCAGGAACAGTATGGAAAATAGAATCTAGTATAGATCAAAAGAAAATATATGTAAAAGGATTTGGTAAAGTTATAATAGATTCAGTTATAAGTGATATAATATTACCTACTGGAAGTGTTTATGTTACTGGTGAATGGTATAGAAATATAAGTCCTCCTCCAAGTAGATCTGGTAAAACTTTCACTATTTGTTCCTCTGTAGAAATTATAAGATCAATATTTGCTCACCTTAATCAAACACTTATAAATTCACCTAATTTTAAATTAAGTGTAAGAGATCTAACTTCAGTATCAAATACAATAAACTCTTATGAAGGATCAGGTAATTTCTTAGAAATTATTAATCAGTTAATGACTATAGTAGATAAATCATTTTATGTATCACCAAGAGGTAAATGTATTATAGAAGATAATGATATTGATTTAACTGATACATTGAAATTTGGTAAACTATATGATGTAACTGCTGATGGATATGATGATAGTATGACTGTAAACGATTTATATGTATCAACCAGAATAACAGGTAATTTTAATATAATACACGATTCTGATTCAGCATCTATTAATCTTATAGGATTGTACTCAAAAAGGATATTTGTACCACAAATCACTGATGCAGCAGCAGCAATAATTTTTAGAAATAAATTTCTTACAAAACATGCAGTTATTAATACCAGATATACTATAGTTGCTCCTGCTTTGATAGATTTTGTTAGAGAGAATTTCAGGGTAAAGGTAACAAATACCACTAAAAATCTTGATGTCAGTACCACAATAAAATCAATAACTTGGACTTACCCAGAAGGTAAAACAGTTATAGAAACAGGTGATTTCCTATTGGACGCATTTGATATTGAAAAGACATCAGCAGAGGCAATTAGTAACTTAGTCACTGACACCAATTTGAACCCATAATAAAGTTTACTATACCAATCATCGACAATAATATTTATATACTCCAACAATAAACATATTACATGTTAATTCACGGTAATGGAAAACAACTTCCAACAGAAATAGATCCAAAAAATAATATTTGTTTAGTAGTCTCTCATCTAGACGGATCGAAAGACTGGTGGTATGGATCTAATCTAGTTACCAATGATGGCGATATTTATTATGCTAAAAAATCAGCATCAGAAACCCCTACAAGTAATGAAAACTTTGGTGCTTCTGCATGCGTTCTACAAAACCCTTCTTCTGCAAACACAATAGCCAAAACCGATGCCTATGGTCAAGTTACAAACCCAATAGTTACATCAGGTGCAGTTAGACCATTAACAGCAGGATACCCAAAAACTGCAGATGCAGATTCCGATAACACAGGTGCTTCAGCAGATGCAATATCTTATAGATTTGATTGGGCAACCAACCAAATTGATACCTCTGCAGGAAACCCAATTACAGGTGGAGCAATTTATGATGTTGGACAAACATCACCAGTAAGTGCAACCAAAATCTTGACACACTGGAACTTTACATCACCTGCAACTTTCCATAAGACAAGCACAGATACCTTAAAACTCTTCGTTAACCATACATTCAACGGAGTATAACCCTATGCCTAAAGGCATGTCTATGGGAGGCTTATTTAATTTGTTAGAAAGACTCGCTATGAGATTTCCAAAAGCAACAGGTGGACTTGATGATAAAGTTAGATTTGATGAGAAAGTTAATTTTATATTAACAAACGTTAATAAGGAAGAGTTACGAGGTAATAACTAATGGCACGTAAAGCAATCTATAAGCACGCAACACAGGTAGATGCAAATACTTATCCTGATGATGGCTCTTCTCCAGTAGGAAC
>Ga0308017_1000643_pt1 | contig 10397 bp, 12 predicted proteins | sample Neamet280_FD_203145 | JGI IMG/M metagenome (GOLD analysis project Ga0308017, IMG submission 203145) | Marine microbial communities from water near the shore, Antarctic Ocean - #280 | ecosystem: Environmental > Aquatic > Marine > Unclassified | place: Southern Ocean | collected 2014-10-01
CGACAAGCGCCGCAGCGGCCTTCTGCACAAGGCCGCTGCCCCCACCCCGATCACGTCAGAGAGTTGATTAACCCGGGGGTCAATTCCAGATGTCGTCAGGGGGTCAAATCTTCGTGTCGCTTGACAGTCAAAAGCACTGGGTGACCGATCCGCAGGGTGTGGCGTGGGAGCATTTCCACACCCTGGAGAATATTCCAGTGTTTCGCGAAGCGGCGTGCGAGCCTGCGGCGGCGTGCTGTGCGACCCCGCCCGTGGGCCATGCCCCGTCGACCAGCTGTTGTGTTGACAGGGGGGAGTGATGAATCATTGCGCCAACGTACTCTTTTTGTGTACCCACAACTCGGCGCGCAGTATCCTGGCCGAGGCGCTGCTCAACCATCTCGCCGATGGCCGCGTGCGCGCCTACTCCGCGGGCAGCAGCCCGCGTCCCGGGCAGCAGCCCCACCCGCTGGCGCTGCAGGTGCTGGCCGAGCGCGGCGTGCCCACCGACGGCCTGTCGAGCAAGCGCTGGGATGCGTTCGCGGCCCCCGGTGCGCCGGTGATGGACCTCATCATCACCGTGTGCGACAGTGCCGCGGGCGAGGTCTGCCCGGTATGGCCCGGGCACCCGGCGCGCGTGCACTGGGGCTACCCTGATCCGTCGGCGGGTGATGCGCCGGATGCCGTCAAGCTGCAGGCGTTTCGCGCGGTGCGCGACCGCCTGTCGCAGCGGCTGCAGCGGCTGTTGCAGGGTTGGCCGTGGGGGCAGGGAGCTGAGGCCTTGCAACGCTGGGCGCAGCAGGTGGCCGACGACGAGGCCTCGCACGCCACCGACAGGAGCCAGCCATGAGCGCCCAGTGCGAGGTGACGGCCAAGCGTGCCGCTGGCGCGCCGATGAGCGTGTTCGAGCGCTATCTCACGGTCTGGGTGGCGCTGTGCATCGTGGTGGGCATTGCGTTGGGGCAATGGTTGCCGGGCGTGTTTCAGGCCGTCGCGCGGCTGGAGGTGGCGCAGGTCAATCTGCCGGTGGGCGTCCTCATCTGGGTGATGATCATTCCCATGCTGCTCAAGGTCGATTTCGGCGCGCTGGCCCAGGTGCGCCAGCACGCGCGCGGCATTGGCGTGACGCTGTTCGTCAACTGGATGGTCAAGCCGTTTTCGATGGCGCTGCTGGCGTGGCTGTTCGTGCGCGAGCTCTTTGCCCCCTGGCTGCCGGCGGATCAGATCGACGGCTACGTGGCGGGGTTGATTCTGCTGGCTGCCGCGCCCTGCACGGCCATGGTGTTCGTCTGGAGTCGCCTGAGCAACGGCGACCCGTTGTTCACCCTGACCCAGGTGGCGCTCAACGACGCCATCATGGTGGTCGCGTTTGCCCCCATCGTGGCGTTTCTGCTCGGCCTGTCGGCCATCACCGTGCCGTGGCAGACCCTGTTGGTGTCGGTGGGGCTGTATATCGTCATCCCCGTCATCGTGGCGCAGGTGTGGCGCCGGCGGTTGCTGGCGCGTGGACCCCAGGCGTTGGAGCGCACGTTGCAGCGCATCGGCCCGTGGTCGATCGCGGCGCTGCTGCTGACGTTGGTGCTGCTGTTTGCCTTTCAGGGCGAACAGATCCTGCGCCAGCCATTAGTCATCGCGTTGCTGGCCGTTCCGATCCTGATCCAGGTCGCGCTGAACGCTTCGCTGGCTTACTGGCTCAACCGGGTGGTGGGCGAGTCACACGCGGTGGCGTGTCCCTCGGCGCTGATCGGCGCGTCCAATTTCTTCGAGCTGGCGGTGGCCGCGGCCATCAGCTTGTTCGGCTTCGACTCCGGCGCGGCGCTGGCCACCGTGGTCGGTGTGCTGATCGAGGTGCCCGTCATGCTGGCGGTGGTGGCGTTGGTCAACCGCACCAAGGGTTGGTACGAGGCGGGCGCTCGCACGCACCGCGTCAATAAAAGCGCTTGAAGCCCGTGACCATGGCGCGCACCAGGGTTACACGTTGCCACCGTCCGATGATGACGGCGGCCAACGCGTGAACCGCCGCCAGCGCCAGCAGTGCATTTGCCAGCGCCTCGTGCAGCTCCTCTGCCCACTCTGCCGCGTCCTCGAAGGCGTTCACGGTCTGCAGCCAGCCCGTCAGCGCCAGCGCCAGCACGAGTGCCATGAGCGTCAGCATCATGAGTGCGCCTAGGGGGTTGTGCCCCACGGACTCCTCCGGGTGCCCGGTCAGCAGTCCTTGCGCGTGCGCGCGCAGGCGGCTAGGGGTGGGCCACCAGTCAGAAAACCGAGCATGGCGAGTGCCAATCAGACCCCACAGCAGCCGGAGGGCCACCAACAACGCCGCGGTGTAGCCGGTCCACTCGTGGGCGGTGTCGCCTTCCTCCCAAACGAACTGGTTGAGCACCACGGCGGTCACCAGTGACCAGTGAAAGAGGCGAACGAAGGGGTCCCAGACGTAGACGGTGGCAGGTCGTTGCATGATGAGCCCTCCGTGCCGGATCAATCTTTGCGCTTCACTTCATTGCCGGTGGCCGGGTCGAAATAGATTTCGACCTTTTTGCCGTTGGCATCCCGGCCATAGATTTCATAACACTGGCCAGAACTGACTTTGAACTTATTGATCTGATAGCCCTTTTTTTCAACCATGGCGCGAAAATCGCTTTCCTTCATCCATTGGTCCTTGGGGGCGCTGCACTTGGGGCCAGCGAAGGCGGTGCTGGCAAATCCCAGCAGGACGGTCGTCATGAGCATCGTGACGGTTCGCATGATCAAAGCTCCTTGATACAGGTTGGGTACGGAAGGTGAGCCATGGCCCACGCCGCGAAGTTTGCGCGTCACCACATGAACGTGGGCTGAAGTCGATGTCGATCCAAGATTCAGGTCTCGTTCAGGCGATACCGGTACCATCGACGCATGATTCGGTTCCACGACTACCGTGCGTTGCGTCTGTCTGCTTCGCGATGCAGGGCAGGGCTGCTGGCGGTCACCCTGGTCGGCTGCACCATGTCGGCGGTGCAGGCGAGCGATGGCCCGGACCACGAACGCGCCCGCCGCGCCATGTTGGCGGGGGAGATCCTGCCTTTGCATGTGATCTTGGTCCGGGTCCAGCCGCGACTGGACGGTGAGATCATCGAAATCGAGCTCGAGCGCGAAGATGGCCGCTGGGTCTACGAGTTCAAGGTGCTGCGGGTCGACGGGCGTTTGCACGAGTACCATGTCGATGCGCGCGACGGACAGCTGGTTCTACTCAAGGAAAAGGCTCAAAAGAGGCGGCGATGAGGGTCTTGTTGGTCGAGGACGATCCCGTGCTTGCCGATCGGCTGCGTCGTGCGCTCGAGCAAGCGCGCATGCGCGTCGATTGGGTGGCCGATGGCAAGACGGCGTGGTTTCAGGGTGGCGTCGAGCGTTATGACGTCATCGTGCTGGACTTGGGGTTGCCGCAGCTGGACGGGCTGACCGTGCTGCAGCGTTGGCGCCACGAATGGGTGGGCGCGCCCGTGCTGATTTTGACCGCCCGTGACTCGTGGCATGACAAGGTGGCCGGTATCGATGCAGGGGCCGATGACTATTTGGTCAAGCCATTCCACACCGAGGAGTTGCTGGCCCGGCTGCGTGCCCTGATTCGCAGGTCCAATGGGGTGTCCAGCCCCATTTTGCGCTGCGGTCGGGTGACCCTCGACACGCGCCACCACCGGGCCTACATCGGCGATGACCCGTTGCCGCTGACGGTGCAGGAATGGCGGGTGCTGGAGCAACTGATGTTGCGTGCTTCTCAGGTCGTTTCGCGTGCCGTGTTGCTCGAGAGTTTGTACGGCGGGGATGAGGAGCCGGACTCCAACACGATTGAGGTATTCGTGGCGCGGCTGCGGCGTAAGCTGCCGCCGGGTGCCATCGAAACGGTGCGGGGCGTGGGGTACCGTTTGATCGATACCACCGCGACGGCGGTATCCGCGCCGCGCGCCGTCCGCGATTGACGGGGGCGGTGTGCTGCGGTCCTTGCGTTGGCGCCTGTGGCTGCTGTCGCTGCTGGTGTTGGGGCTGACGCTGGCGTCGGCGGGCTGGGTCGTGGTCCATCTGTTCGAGCGTCATGTGCGCGCACAGTTCGAGGCCAGGCTGCAGGATCACTGGATCGACGTCCTGGCTTCGTTACATCCCGACGAGGCCGGCTCGCCACAGTTGGATGGGAAATTGGCCGATCCGCGCTGGTCCCGTCAGTACGGCGGGTTGTATTTTCAGGTGCAGCGCGCCGGCGACGTGCAGCCGGAGCCGTGGTTGCGGTCGCGCTCGCTGTGGGACGAGCGGCTGTCGCTTCCCGTTGACGAGTTGGCCGATGGCACGGTGCACTGGCACGATCTGGTTGGCCCGGGAGGGCAGGCGTTGCGCGTCATGGAGCGCACCGTTCAATGGTCGGATACCGGGGGTCGCTGGCGGGTGGCCGTGGCCGCGGATCAGCGCGAGCTGCTGGACGCGATGGACGCGTTTCGCGAAAGCCTGGCGTTGGCGCTCGGCGTGGTTGGTGCGGTGTTGATGGCTGCGCTCGGGATACAGGTGAACATAGGCCTGAAACCCCTGCGTGCCTTGCAGGCCGCGCTGCAGCGGGTGCACCAGGGACAAGTCACACGCCTGGAGGGTTCCTTCCCGACCGAGGTGCTGCCCTTGGTGCAGGATTTCAACCGCACCCTTGCCTACGACGAACAGGTGGTGGAGCGAGCCCGGCGTCTGACCGGGAATCTGGCGCATGCCATCAAAACGCCGCTAGCGGCCATGGTGGCGTTGGCGGAAGAGGCCACCTGGCCCGGCGAGGACGCGCGTCGCCAATGGCAAGAGCAGGTGCAGGCGGTGCGCGACCAGGTGGACTGGCACCTGCGCCGTGCCCGAGCGGCCGGGGCCGCCGGGGCTGCGCGGCGCACGGCGGTCGTGCCGGTGCTACAGGGGTTGTTGAGGGTGATGGATAAGGTTCATGCCCGCCGTGAGGGGGAGCCGCCGGTGCGATGGGAGCTGCGATGGCCGCAGCCGCCCGTCTACTTTGCGGGTGAGACCCAGGATCTGCAAGAAATGGCCGGCAACCTCATGGACAACGCGTGCAAATGGGCCCGGCGAGCCGTGCGGATCTCGGTGCAGGGTGATGGTGGGCGGATCGTGCTCGCGATCGAGGACGACGGGCCAGGCATCGCGCCTGAGCTGCGCGAGGCGGTGCTGGCCCGCGGGATACGGGCCGATGAGCGTGTACCCGGCAGCGGACTCGGCCTGGATATCGTGCGCGAGACGGCTGCGCTCTATGGCGGAGAGCTTCGTCTGCTGGAGTCAGAACTCGGTGGGTTGCGCGCCGAGTTGTGGCTGCCGCAGGGCTGAAGGGAACTTTTTGGCCCCTGTGCCATTCACAGCAGTGGTTGGTGGCAGAGTTGCACGTACCGCGAAGCCCGGTCGGTCTGGTGGTTGCCCGGACTGGCTGGACAGCCTGCCGAGGCGGTTCTCCTCCTCCCTCCTCCTCCTGTTGGCTCGGCGGGTGCTTCGCGGTACCTTTTTATTGACCTTAAGTCGGCGGTAGCGTGTCCGCAAAACTGGGCCGCTGTTGCAGCTTTTCGTGCAAGCGTGCCAAGTTGGGGTAAGCGCTGCGCCAGTCGATGGCGGGGAAGCGAAAGTCCAGATACCCCAGTGCGACGCCGACGGCGATGTCGGCCAGACTCAAGTGGATGCCGTGGCAGTGGGGGCGGTCACCTAGCCCCAGGCTCATGGCTTTGAGTGCGCGCTGGATTTTCTCCAGCTGGCGGTCGATCCAGGCCTGACAGCGCTGGTGGTCGGCGCGTTGCGGCCAGACCTGCTTCATGCGCGCGGTGATGGCAGCGTCCAGCAACCCGTCAGCCAGGGCCTCCCAAGTCTTGACCTCGGCGCGCTCGCGCCCCGTGGCGGGGATCAGCTTGCCCACCGGCGACAGGGTATCCAGATACTCGACGATCACGCGCGAGTCGAACACCGCCTCGCCGCCTTCCATGACCAGGCACGGCACCTTGCCCAGGGGATTGGCGTCCGTGACCGTGGTGTCCGGGGCCCACGGGTCGGCCAGCTCGAACTGGCAGTCGAGCTTTTTCTCGGCCATGACGATGCGGACCTTGCGCACGTAGGGGCTGGTGAGGCTGCCGATGAGTTTGAGCTTCATGACGTCGTTGGGTTGACACTGGGTGGGGAGCCGATTGTAGGGATTTGGCGACCGGGTTGCTGAGTGCGCTGCCAAGGGTGTGGCAGTGGGCGCGCCTACAATCGGGCCACTATGCAAGCCCACCCTGACGATTCACTTGCAGCGCACGCCGCGCTGACGGCGCTGTCGCCCCTGGATGGCCGCTACGCGCCCAAGCTGGCCGCCCTGCGCCCGATTTTCAGCGAATACGGCTTCATGCACCGGCGCGTGCAGGTGGAGCTGACGTGGTTCGAGTGCCTGAGCGACCTGGGGCTGCCGCAGTTTCTGCCATTGTCGCCTGCGGCGCGCGCGCACCTGCGCCGCGTGGTGCGCGACTTCTCTCCCGCCGACGCCGCCGCCATCAAGGTCATCGAAAAAACCACCAACCACGACGTCAAAGCGGTCGAGTACTGGATCCGCGGCCACGCCGAGTTGGGGGTGCCCGGGGTGTTTGCCGGCTGGCCCGAGCTGCAGCGGGTGGGCGAGTTCGTGCACTTTGCCTGCACCAGCGAGGACATCAACAACACCAGCCATGCGCTGCAATTGCAAGCCGGCCGCGCCGTGCTGCTGCAGGGGCTGGACGCGATCATCGACCGCCTGCGCGAGTTTGCCCACGCTTGGGCCGAGCAGCCGATGCTGAGCCGCACGCACGGCCAGACCGCCAGCCCCACCACGGTGGGCAAAGAGCTGGCCAACGTGGTGGTGCGCCTGCAAGCTGCGCGCGAGCGCATCGCCCAGGTGCGCTTGCTGGCCAAGATGAACGGGGCCGTGGGTAACTACAACGCGCACGTGGCTGCCTGCCCCGAGGTGGATTGGGAGGCGTTTGCGCGCCGCGTCGTCGAGACACCGGCGCCGGGCCCCGATACCCCGCCCGAGGCGCCGATCGGGCTGGGGTTGGCCTTTCAGCCCTACAGCATCCAGATCGAGCCGCACGACTACATGGCCGAGCTGTTCGACGCGGTGGCACGCAGTAACACCATCCTCATCGATTTGGCGCGCGACATTTGGGGCTACATCAGCCTGGGCTACTTCCGGCAAAAGCTCAAGGCGGGTGAGATCGGCTCGAGCACCATGCCGCACAAGGTCAACCCGATCGACTTCGAAAATGCCGAGGGCAACCTGGGGCTGGCCAACGCGCTGTTGCGCCATCTGTCCGACAAGCTGCCCATCAGCCGCTGGCAGCGCGACCTGACCGACTCCACCGTGCTGCGCAACATGGGCGTGGCGCTAGGGTATGCGGTGTTGGCGCACCAGTCGCTGCTGACGGGGCTAGGCAAGCTCGAGCTCGATGCGCCGACGCTGGCTGCCGACTTGAATGACGCCTGGGAGGTGCTGGCCGAGCCGATCCAGACCGTCATGCGGCTGCACGGCGTGCCCGGCGCTTACGAAAAGCTCAAGGCCGCCACGCGCGGGCAGCGCGTGACGGCCGAGGCGTTGCATGCGCTGATTGCGACGCTGGAGATCCCCGACGCGGACAAGCAGCGCTTGCTGGCCCTGACCCCTGCCGATTACACGGGGCTGGCGTCGCGGCTCGCGCGCCGCGTCTGAGCGGCGTTTTCCACCGCGCGCTCGGCATAGACGTTGAAGCGCCAGGCGCTATCCTCCAAGGTGATGCGGCGCCAGACGGCGCGCTTTTCGCCTGGTGTCATCTCGGGCCAGCGCGTCACCTCGTCGTGGGTGCGGCCACAGCCTTTGCACACCGCGTCGCCTTGGTTGGTGGAGCAAATGGCGATGCAGGGAGTGTCGGGCGTGGTGTCGTACCAGGCGCGCCAGGCCTCGTAGGCCGCGCGCGGCATGGTGTGTTCGTCGGCCTCGTCCTCGTGGAAATACACCATCAGCGCGTAGACCTCGGCCAGCGCGCGTAGCGGCGGCGCGAGCGTGATGCCGTCGGGGGAGGGGAGGCGTGCGCGCCAGTGGTTGATCGCCGCCTCGATGTCGGTGATGTGAATGCCTGCCATGCGACTCGTGCGGAGGGGAAGAGGGGCGTGATCTTAGCGGCTCGGTCGGGTCAGCGGCGTTGGGTGGCTTCGGCCAACTGCTCACGCAGCAAGGTTTCGGCATGCCGGGCGCGGCTGTCCAGCACCGACAGCTCCAGCAGGTCGGTTGCGCCCTGTTCGCGCGCCAGCCGCTGCGCAGCGCGGAAACGGTCCAGCGCGCCGGCAGGGTCGAGCAATGCCAGGCGCGCCTCGCCCTCGGCGCGGGTGGCGCGCACCGGCTGCGCCTGCGCGTGCAGGACGGCCGCCCAGGCGCTCCATGCGCCGGCGTCGTGCGGGTGCTGCACACACCACGCCTGCAACCGTCGGTCGATCGCTTGGCGCAAGTCAGCCGGGACGCGTGGCGCGGCCTGCGCGGCCAGCAGCAGGCCAGCCCGTTGCCCCATTTCCAACGCCCAGGCGACCCGCTCGGGCAGCGCCCGGCGCTGGGCGTCGGGCAGTTGGGGATCGTCGTGCAGCATCAGCAGCACTTCCAACTCCAAGAGGGAGGCGCTGCGCTTGGCGTCGGCTTCTCGGGCGGCTGCTGCGCGCAGGGCAGGCAGCGCTTGCACGGTGCCGACGCTGTCGCGTCGCCAGGCGCGGGCCAGCACCGCGGCGTACAGCCGGTCTGGCTCGCGGATATCGGCGGGCAGCGTGGCATGCGCCTGCAGCCGGTCCGGTGTTGGGTCGGCCAGCACGCGGGCACGCGCGGCCATGAAGGCGTGCGCGGTGGCGGAGATGCCACTCGCGCCGTCGGGCCGCGCGCCCGGCGGGGCCTGCAGGGGCAGGCGCGCGCGCAGATCGGCGATGCGCTCGGTGGTCAGGGGGTGGCTGCGCAGGTACGGAAAACTGCCGTCGTCGTTGAGGCGCGCGGCCTGCTGCAGCCGGTCGAACATGCCGAGGAAGCCCTGCCCATCGAAGCCCGCGGCTTGCAGCACGGCGAGCCCGATGCGGTCGGCTTCGCGCTCCATGTCGCGCGAGAAATTGAGCTGGCTCTGTGCGGCCACTGCTTGTCCGCCGGCGATGGCGGCGCCGGCGATGTCCGCATTGCGCGCGGCACTGGCGGCCAGCGCCCCCAAAATCATGGCGGCCAGCACCAAGGGGGCTTGCTGGCTCTGGCGCGTCAGCAGCCGTGCGATGTGGCGCTGCGAGACGTGGCTGAGCTCGTGCGCGAGCACCGAGGCCAGCTCGTCCGCGCTGCCCGTTACGCCGATGAGGCCGAGGTGGATGCCCAGGTAGCCTCCGGGCAGCGCAAACGCGTTGACCGTGCGGTCGCGCGCCAGCAGCAGCCGCCAGGCGTAGCGCTCGGCCAGCTCGTCCGGCAGCTCGCCGCGCTGGCGGGCCGCGGTAAAAAGGGGTTGCCAAAGCCGCTGCAAATGGTCGTGCAGCGGCGCGTCGTCCAGGTAGGCCGGGTCGCGGTAGATCGCGCGCGCAATCTGGTCGCCCAGGCGACGCTCTTCGGACAGGGTCATGTCGCCGCCGTCGCCCAGCGCGGGCAGGGGCGACTGCGCGTGTGCGACGCCAGGGGCCGCCGAGCCACCTGCGGCCGTCAGCCACGGCAGCAGCGCCGTCGCGCTGGCCCCGGCAAAGGCGCCGCGCAGCACGGCGGCGAGCCAGTCACGTCGGCGGCAGCACGCTGGGCGCAGCCGCGGGCCGGGCAGCGGTTCGGCGTCAGAGCCAGTGGGCAACATGGGGCGCATCCTCGTATGATGCCGCGTCTCGGTTTCGAATTCCCTGCTCGCCATGTCCCAAGCCCCGATTGCCGACTCGACGGTTGCACCGTCGCCGCTGACACACTTCGACCCCCAGGGTCAAGCGCACATGGTGGATGTGGGCGCCAAGGCCGCCACCCACCGCGTGGCGGTGGCCGAGGGGCGCATCCGCATGCTACCCAGCACGCTGGCGCTGATCGCGCAGGGTCACGCGAAGAAGGGCGACGTACTGGGCGTGGCGCGCATCGCGGGCATCATGGCCGCCAAGCGTACCAGCGACTTGATTCCCTTGTGCCACCCGATCGCACTGACGCGGGTGGCGCTCGAGTTTGGCCTCGAGCCCGAGGGGCCCGCCGTGCGCGTGCAGGCCACGGCCGAGACCGTGGGCCAGACGGGGGTGGAGATGGAGGCGCTGACCGCGGTGCAAGTGGCCCTGCTGACGATCTACGACATGTGCAAGGCCGCCGACCGCGGCATGTCGATCACTGACGTGCGCCTGCTCGAAAAGCGCGGGGGCAAGTCGGGACACTTCGTCTCCGATGCCCCTGCGCCGACCGCTCAGGCGTAGGTGTAGACCCC
>Ga0308017_1000644_pt1 | contig 10394 bp, 3 predicted proteins | sample Neamet280_FD_203145 | JGI IMG/M metagenome (GOLD analysis project Ga0308017, IMG submission 203145) | Marine microbial communities from water near the shore, Antarctic Ocean - #280 | ecosystem: Environmental > Aquatic > Marine > Unclassified | place: Southern Ocean | collected 2014-10-01
TTCCAAATGCTAATTAGCCTTGAATTTTCTTTTTCATATTTTATGAGTAAATGTGGGCCATTATATACCTCCATAATGATATTTTATTATTTAAAAATATGCGAATTTAAGTAATAATGATAGGAATACAATACGCTATTGGGCGTAGCAAGATCAGAGCCTTATATTCAATAATTTGCTAAAAAAGTACAACAATAGTACAACATTTTGACTCTAAACTTGCATCAATATGACTGTATTTGAATATCGAAACAAAACTCTTCTCTAGTAAATTGATTTTTTAAAATATATTAAACTAATATTCCGTTTTCTCATAACCCAAAGGTAGCAGGTTCGAGTCCTGTCCCCGCTACAAAGTAAAAGACCCCTTAATTGGGGTCTTTTTTATTTATAATTCGACAACTCCAGTCTCAAAATAAAAGCTTTATTTTTTATAAAAAGTTCTACTCACTATTTTTCCTTCCATTGAAATAACTATTAAATACATACTTGTACTTAAGTGGGAAACATCAATAGATGCTTTAATTGATTTTGAAAATTTATAATTTGAGAAGATTACTTTACCTGCAATATCATAAATACTAACTGAAAAATCTGATGAATTATTATCTAATTGGATATTTAAAGTATTTAATACAGGATTAGGATAGACATTAAAATCTTGACTTATCTCATTAATTCCTGATACTATAAAATTGAATATCTGAAAATCAGTATCTCCTAATTCAGAAGTAATTGTTGAAGTAAATACTAAAGGTACACATGGATTGACAAAAACATTATTAAATGTAACACTATTCATATTTCCTGAAGTATAATTATTCCCATCAGGAATAGAATTTGATAAAATCTGAATTCCACCTAAAGGAATATTTGTAATAGTAAGATTACCAAGATTTCCATTATTTATTGTTGTAGGTTGAATTATCACCTCTGAGCTTGATACAATTACACTTACAATTAAGTAGGCACTTATATTAATGCTCCCTCCATTAGCCATCATATTAGCAGTTCCAATAGTATCACCCACACTCATTAAAGCAATATCAAAAGAACCTGCATTAGATTGAAATAATGCAGTTGACATGTCAACCTCACCAGAATCTTGACTCACTTCAATTGTTAAATCAGTTAAACTATCACACCAATTGTTAGAAAGAGCTACAGAAACAGTTGGAGTAAAGTTAGCAGAATAAATAATCGATGATGAATCTGTACACCCATTAGCATCAATTACAATAAAAGTATATGAACCTGCAATCATGGGGTTAATAGAGAAACTTGTACCAAAATTATTAAAACTTGAAGCAACAAAACCACTAGGACCCCAGAATTCAAAAATATATGGCATTGTACCTCCACTTGAGTTTCCAGTCAACGTACTTGTACCACTACTTAAAGTAGGAGCTAACAAAATTGGTTCAGAAATTATTATCGAATCTATTGTGGAACAATTATTTGAATCAGTAACAGTAACATTATATATTCCCGCATTTAAATTATTAATTATATTTGTTGTTGAACCGTCTGACCATAGATAAGTATAAGGAGGTTGACCACCATTAGCAGATAGATTAGCAGTTCCATCACTAGAACCAAAACAGCTTACATTTGTTGAATTGATTGATAAATTAATTACAGCTAACAGACTGCCTACAGTAACGGTATCAATAGTTTCACACATACTTGAATCCCTAACACGAACCTCATAATCACCAGCTAATAAGCTATCAGGATTAACCGGCATTCCACTCATATCAAACCAAAAGTCATAGTATGGAGGAAATCCATTAGTTGGGCTTACTGTAGCTGTACCATATGACTGACTACATGTCAAAGGGGTTGATGTAGGATTTGCTTTTAAAATATTACAAGGTGGGCACACTGTAATTGAAATTACTTGTGCTGTATTCTCAATTGCAGGTGCTGGGCAAAAATCATCTTGTACTTTGATAACAAAAGTATATAAACTTGGGCGCAAATCATTACCACAAGTACTTATAATATGATTACAAGAAGTAATCCACTCAAAGGATCCTGACCCATACCCTCCAGTCGATATAAACGGAGGAACAGCACCTGTTGATGTTTCCTCAAAAGTAGCACAAGGCGGGTTATCACATAATGCTGGTGGATTAACATTATAATCATAAAATTGACCAGAAGAAACAGTAAATTGTAGATCTTGCTGACTTCCGTTAGGATTAAAGTCATAATCATTTGCAATAAAATCGAATGACACTGTATCACCACAATGAACAATAGTATCCCACTGGTATTGAGGACTACCTAAAGGAAAAAAGAATGGAGGCTGAACTATTGGTCTAATATTACAAAGCGTATCACCCCCAACCTGACCAGCAGTAGTATCTCCTAAATTACATGTAGGAGGTATTAATACAACTTGAATTTCTCTAAATATTTCTGAGACTAATTGTCCACATTTAAATGCTGACACTTTCGTACATGTTACATAATTCCCTACATCATTAGCACTATACCAAGTTTTACCTGTCTGAGAATTCATAAGAATTCCATCAATTGGGTTAACGTAGGATAAGGGATAAATAGAAGTATTAAATGGTATTGACATTGCATTAGGAGATAGAAAATTATACCCATTATCAATTGGCTGTGCCCATTCATAAGATAAAGAATCTCTTTCTTCATCAAAAGCATTATGACTGTATGTGAATCCATTTGAAAAAGCAAGAGGATTATAGCCATTCCCAACCTCTAAAATTGTTCTAGGAGTTTCATAAAACTTAGGTGATGAATCAAAACATGAATTTCCATTAGGAAAAACTGTACCTAGGGAATCTGTATAAGAGTACATTACTGCTCTAAGTGTAAAACCATATTGACCAGTATTATTAGCTAAATTAGTAATTGCTAGATTTCTACAACAAGATTCCCAAGTAAAATGCCAACCATTAGCATCTGGCGTACCACTAATAGCTATAGCCTCTGATTGATAAACATGTTCTTCCACTGCACCACTTCCATTTCCAGCATACCCTACATTTGTTCCATTACAAGAGAATGGAGAATTAGGACCATCAGTAGAATCACATGCTGGAGACAAATCAGTTGCCCCAACATATGACAATGGGATTGTAGTTAATCCTGGCACATTGTGTGTTGTTAAAAAAGCATTTGTAACAATAGGAACTCCCTGGCAATCCCTGTAGACTTTTACAGTAAATCTATACTTTCCTGAATCAGGACCAGATTTAATACATTTCCATGTAATTTCACCTCCCATAAGGTGAGTTGCGCTTGAATGATTTACAAATACAAATAAAATCAATAAAATTGTAAGTAGTTTTCTCATTTTTTTTTATTTTAGGTTAGTCATTATTTTTAAAAATCTATCTTGGATCTAGAATCCAACACTCCTTTCCATAATTATTTCTAAATTCTTCAGCTGCTTCTCTGTCAGAACTAACAAAAGCAAACACATAGTATTTTCCATTTATAGTTGTGTATTCTAGATTCTCTTCTTCACTATACGTATAATCAATAGCATTGCTAACATCATTAAACACTTGTATAACCACCAAATACTTGCCATCAATTGGACTTTTACTAATTACATCAGCAATCACAGCTTTAGGTTCATCATTTTCAATTTCAACTTTTTCATAAGAAGTTTCTATAGGTTTAGCCGACACTTCCACTTGCTCATCTTCAATACCTACACCTGAATCTACTGCATTTTTAGTCGGCATTTCTACTTGCTCATCTTCAATAATCACATCTGAATCTACTGTATTTTTAGTCGGCATTTCTATTTGCTCATCTTCAATAATCCAATCTGAATCTACTGCATTTTTAGTCGGCATTTCTACTTGCTCATCTTCAACAATCACATCTGAATCTACTGCATTTTTAGTCGGCATTTCTACTTGCTCATCTTCAATAATCACATCTGAATCTACTGCACCAGCAATATTATCAAGTAAGTAATCATATTCCTCTAAAATATCATTAGCAGTGGTTTCATCATACAAATGATATCTAATATCAAATTCCACCCTTCTATTGTTTGCTCTTCCTTTTTCACTTATATTATCACTTAAAGGCGTAGCCTCACCATAAAAATCAATAATTAATCTACCTTTATCTAGACCTCTACCAATAAAGAAATTCTGCACTGCCTTAGCTCTTTTTGCAGATAAACTTAAATTATACGAAGCAGAACCCTCAGCAGAAGCATGCCCATCAATTAATAAATACATTAATGGATTTTTATGCATCAATACTGTTAAATCAGTTAAGGTAATATAAGATTCATGCTTAATAACATCCTTATCGAAATCAAATTTCAAATCACCAAGCGCCCTAGTTAAAATAAGATTCTCAGCAATTGTTAATTCTGGACAACCTTGTAACTTTTCCTCACCAAACAAATGTGGACATAAATCAAATTTATCAGGAATTCCATCTTTATCAAAATCAGGACAACCATTTGCCAATTCATCTCCAGCAACACCTGGGCATAAATCCACATCATCCTTTACACCATCTTTATCTATATCATTTATTAATTTCTCTTCTTTTTTTTGTGCTTTTTTCTTTTTTTCTGCTTCTGAGAGTGAGATAAAATCATAACCTAATGTAAATTCATGAGAACCATTACTGTAATTAGCAACCTCATTAGTTGAAATATCAAATGAATAAACTGAAAGTAGTTTGCCAAAATCAATACCTACATATATTGTTGGACCAAAATCTTGCCTGTAGGATGTACCAAACCATAATTTATTCTTTAACTTAAAGTTAATATTTGCATCTATCTGATTATGAAGTGAAGTAGTTTTCACTAAAATAGAAGGATGAGCTGACCAATCATCATTCAATTTCTTTGCATAAGAAATCATAGTGTAAAGATGCCTATCTAAAGTATTTTCATCTGAATCAGAAAAATCCATATTGGTTTGTAATAATCCTGGAATTGAAACTCCTAGCTTGAAATCTCCTAAAGTATAATACATTCCAAAAGTAAACTCTGGTATTACATCATTAGTTGTTAATAATGCAGGATCATCAATTGCACTCAAATTAATTTTTGATGCCCCGGCTGAAACTCCAAAAGCTAAATGAGAATTATTCACCTGCACTCTATGAGAGAAACTAAGAACTGCACCTGACTTATTAAAAGCACCACCAGTTTTATCACTAAGAAAAGTAATTCCTAATCCATTATTTCCAAAACCTTTAGTTACAGTTAAAATCTGTGTACTAATAGGGTTTTTAGTTAATCCTACCCATTGATCCCTAAAAGAAGCTCGTGCACGATAAAACGCATTCTCACCACTAGCAGCAGGATTAATCGTTGGATAATTAAATTGGTATTGTGACTGTAATGGGAATTGCTGAGCAAAACCTATTGTAGCAAATACACTTACTATTATTAATAAACTTATTTTTTTCATATTTTTATCTTATTAATGTAATTACTCCTGTCATATCCGAGTAATTATTATCGTTATATTTAATTATGTAGTAATAATCTGTTGAAGGAAGGTTATTCCCATTAGTTGCTAAACAATTCCAATCAAACACTAAACTATTTCCTGAGTAATAGAATTCCTCTTCACCCCATCTATTAAGTATTATTACTTCTATATCAACATCAATATCAAATATTGGATGCCAACTATCATTTATACCATCATTATTTGGAGATACAACAACCGGAACTTCTATACAATTATATCCTCCAATGTAGTCAACAGTTATAGTCTCATTTAATTCACACCCTATTGCATCAACTAAAGTTATCTGATTAGTTGAAGCAAATAAATCATCTATTGAAAATGAATAAACAATATCTTCAGCTAATAACTCACCATTTACTATTACTGAAAAAGGTGGGTAACCTCCATTAATGTTATGTACCTCTATACTCCCATCTGCTAATGATTGACAAGATGCATCATAAATTGTATAATCAAGTAAGCCATTTATAGTGAATGAATCTGTTCTAGTACAACCTAAAGAATCATCAATAACAGTTACATTATAAAGCCCTGGAGCTAATCCATCAATATATACTGAATCCAATGCATTATCCCAGAAAATTTGATAGTTTCCATTCATGTTTAACACATCAACTAAAAGTGAACCATAACAAGATTCTAAAAGTGAAATTTCAATTTCATTAGGACTTATCATATTTACTTCACTACTAGATACACAGCCATTAAAGTCAGTTACAATATAAGTATAATTCCCAGCATCTAAATCAAATATTTGTGATTGATCTGTTATTTGAATATTTGAATTATCTACAAGACTATAAGTATAAGCTGGTGTACCTCCACTTACATTTGCTATTGCAATTCCATTAAAATAACCATAACAAGTAGGGTTAGATTCATCAACAACAATTGATAACTCTAACGGTTGAGTAAGGATTACAGTAAAAGAGTCAGTACCAAAAACACATCCATTTGCATCAGTAACATACAAAACAATAGCTCCAGCAGATAATTCTGTAATAATAATTGAATTATTATTAGGATAAGAAATAACTCCACTTTCACTAGTTGCGACATAAGGGTTTACCCCTCCTGCTAATAAAAATTCAATAATACCATTAGCATCATTATAACATAAAGGCATAGATGAAGATACCGAACCAGTAAATGCATCTTGTTGAGTAATAGTAACTGTATCACTAATCCTACACATATTACTATCCTCTATAGTTATAATATACTCTCCTGGCGCTAAGTCAACTATAGAATCAAGATTCGAATTATAATTATTTGGTCCTTGCCAATTAATAGTATAGGGTAAAGTTCCTCCAAGAGTTGTATTTACAATAATACCATCATTGAATCCAAAACAAGAAATATTAGTTTGTTCTATTGTATCAGTAAGTTGAGATGGCTCATTAATAATAATTGTATCAGAAACAGTACAGCCAGCACTATCAGTAACTTCTACTATAAATGTGCCTGCATATAAATCAGTTACATTTGAAGTAGTTTGCATTACACCACTCCATAAAAATTCATACGGAAACGGACCACCTAGTTGAATTCCACCTTCAGCGAACACCTGAGCAAAACCATCATTAAAGCCATAACAACTTACATTAGTAATCTTAATATCATATATAGATAAACTTGTAGGTGATTCTAAAACCTGAACAGAGTCTGTAAATTCACATCCATTAGCATCAGTCATTGTACAGCTATACCAGCCCAAAGGAAGATTTCCAATTAATTGTGTAGTACTACCATTATCCCATAAATAAGTATATGGAGAAGTTCCACCAATATCTGGTACTAGTATTGCAGTACCATCTGCAAAACCTGTACAACTAATAAATGTAGAACTAATGTTACCATCCAATACAAAATCAGGATGTAAAGTAATTGTATCACTTGATACACAACCATTAATATCAATTACCTCTACAGAATAAAAGCCTTCAGATAAGCCCGCAATACTGTCATTAACTCCTAAATTGCTCCACAAGTATGAGTAAGTTCCTGCACCACCTATTATTATTGATGCTATTATACCATCATTAGATCCACTACAAGTAACATTACTTATTATTGTGATATTAGGGTCGAGTATCTCTGGTGCTATCAACTCTACACTATCAATTACTGGACAATCGTTTGCATCTATTACATATGCAGTAAACCAGCCTGAAGATAAATTATTGAAAGTTGTGTCAGTATTAAAAAACAAGTTATCAGCAGAATAAGTATAAGGTGCATTCCCTCCATTAGCAGATACAACAACAGAACCATCTGAACTATTACTACAATATACATTAAAGCCATTATAATCAGACAGAGTAAAGTTAATAGAAATGGCATCAGGCTCAAAAACATTGACCGGAATATTAGAAAGAGTACAGAGATTAGAATCAGTAATAGTAACAAAATAATTAGTTGAAGCATTTAAACCAGTATATGTATCAGTATTAAAAGACAATAAGCCTCCAGACCAAACATATGTATAAGGAGCTGTACCACCACTAGGAATCACAGTCGCACTACCATCTGATGATCCATTACATAAAGTTGTGCTAGTAGAGATATTTGCAACAATTGTATCTGGTGATGTTAGAGATATAGAAGTTGTACCAGAACAACCATTAGCATCAACAACTATTACACTATAAGTTCCTGCTATTAAATTAATTGCTTGCGAAGTAATTTGACCATTAGACCAATTATATGTGTAAGGTAAGCTTCCTCCTATTGCAGTAACATCAATACTTCCATCACCACCACCGAAACAACTTGGTTCTGAAATTATAGCAGCATTTAATATTAATGTATCTGGTTGTACTACATTAAACATAGTTATACCTGTAGTACACCCAGTATTATCAGTAACCGTTACATGAAACGATCCTATTTGTAATCCTGTAACAAATAAATTAGTTGTACTATTAAACCAACTCACATTATAAATTCCATTTCCTCCTGATGGACTCACTAATGCAGAACCATCAATATTTCCATTACAACTTATATCAGTAACACTAATATTAGCAAGTATCTCTGATGGTTCGTTTATAGTAATTGTAAATAAATCTGTACACCCATTTGCATCCGTTACAGTACAGCTATAGCTACCAGCTACTAAAGCTGATGCTTGCTGCATTGTTTGACCATTAGACCAATTATATGTATAAGGAAAGGTTCCTCCTGTTGGAAGAATCAAAGCAGTTCCATCAGAATAACCAAAACAACTAACATCTGTAGTTATAAAAGTAGCCGCTAAATTAAGGCTTGGTTCAGTTATTACTATTAAATCTTGTCCAGCTGATGGACTACATCCGTTCGCATCAGTTATTAAAACATAATGATTGCCTGCATCTAAAGATGTAACTGATGCAGAAGTAAATCCACTTGGTGACCATATATAATAATATGGAAATGTTCCACCATTTATATTTACAGTTACAGTACCATCAGTACCACCTAAACATGAAACATTTGTTGATGAAATCGTAGTAATTATATCTGCAGGTTCCAAAATACTAAAACTTTGAGTAACCGAACAATTATTTGCATCAGTTAAGATGTATGTGTAAATACCTGGACTTAAAGAATTTGAGTTTGGTATTCCAGTTATACTATATGCCGGAGTACCTCCAGCTCCCGTTATAGTCACAGACCCGTCATTGCCACCAAAACATGTTGTTGTTGTAGTACTTGTATTTGCAATTAAAGCAGCAGGTTCAGTAATTTGAATATTTACTAAATCAACACATCCATACTGATCAGTTACTTGTAAAGCATAACTACCAGCAGATAATGGTAATGAAGATGAATTAAAACTATTATAAATAATTACAGATGTGTTTAAATTAGTTACTGTAATTCCCACTACCACCTGAGTTAGTCCAAATCACATTTCCATAATCACCAAAGCAAAGTGGTTGACTGATTGTACTATTAATTGTAACGTTACAAGCAGGTTCATTTATTGCTGTTGATTGAGATGAAGTACATCCATTAGCATCAGTAATGGTTAGGGTATAAGTGCCTATTGATAGATTTGCTATATTATCGGTTATTGCTGAATAACCACCAGTTGAACCTACCCAGTAAAAAGAATAAGGAGCTTGACCTCCAGAAACTGAAACAGTATTTATCCAACCGTTATTTGCACCATTAGAAGTTATGTTACTTGAATTTAACACAAAAGTAATTGGAAGTGGATCTACTACTACGACAGATAAGGAAGGATTTGGATCAATACAACCATTTACATCTTGTGCAAGTAAACTATATCCTCCTGCTGACAAATTTGAAACAGAAGAGTTTGAACTAATAACAATATTAGAGTTAATATTATACCAACTATAAGTAAATGGTCCAGTACCTGTAAGTATTGTGGAAGCTAAAGCACCATCACTTGCACCTGTACAGCTAATAGCTGTTGGTTGAATGCTTACATTTAGTAAAGGAGCATTAGCAATCTGTACATTATTAAAAATTGCTTGACAGTTATTTGCATCATATAAATATGCTGTATAAGTACCATTAGATAAACTTTGTACTGTTTGTACTGTTTGTCCATTAGACCAACCATAAGTATATGGCAATACACCTCCCGATCCATAAGTGGTAGCAGTTCCATCATTTCCAGGAGAACAAGAAACCAATGTAGTATTTACACTATCTATCACTAACTGATTTGGTTCGCTTATAGTATAATTAATTATACCAGAAGAGCATCCGTTTGCATCCGTTACTTCATAATTATAAAATCCAGCCAATAATAAATTTGGAGCAACACCTCCCCAATTAATAGCATAAGGAGATATACCTCCATTAATTACAACTGAGGCTGTTCCTGTATTTTCATTGTAACAAAGGGCATTAGTTAAAGAAAGATCTAAATCA
>Ga0308017_1000647_pt1 | contig 10377 bp, 9 predicted proteins | sample Neamet280_FD_203145 | JGI IMG/M metagenome (GOLD analysis project Ga0308017, IMG submission 203145) | Marine microbial communities from water near the shore, Antarctic Ocean - #280 | ecosystem: Environmental > Aquatic > Marine > Unclassified | place: Southern Ocean | collected 2014-10-01
TTCATCAGAAAGGCGACAACACTCAAGTCACTTTTGCTGATGTTGCCGGTGTAGATGAGGCCAAAGAGGAACTTGAAGAGATCGTAGATTTTCTGATGAAGCCAGATAAATACACGAGACTTGGCGCAAAAATACCCAAAGGAGCGCTGCTCGTAGGTTCGCCAGGTACAGGAAAAACGTTGCTCGCAAAAGCTGTTGCGGGTGAAGCTCAGGTGCCATTCTTCAGTTTGAGTGGTTCTGATTTCGTTGAGATGTTTGTAGGTGTGGGTGCGTCACGCGTGAGGGATCTTTTCAAGCAAGCCAAGGAAAAAGCCCCCTCCATTATTTTTATTGATGAGATTGACGCAATAGGTAGAGCAAGAGGTAAAAATGCCAATTTCAGTTCGAATGATGAACGTGAGAATACATTGAATCAACTGCTGACCGAGATGGACGGGTTTGATTCAAACAGTGGTGTCATTATTATCGCAGCAACAAACCGCGCTGATGTGTTGGATAATGCGCTGTTGCGTGCTGGGCGATTTGACAGACAAATCTATGTGGATATGCCAGATGTCAATGAGCGTAAAGCGATATTTCTTGTTCATCTTAAGCCTATTAAAACAGATAAAAGCATAGATATTGACCTTCTCGCCAAACAGACTCCTGGTTTCAGTGGTGCCGATATTGCAAACGTGTGTAATGAAGCCGCACTTTTTGCTGCAAGAAAGGATAAAAAGAAGGTCGGTCACACGGACTTCAACGAGGCCATTGATAGAATTGTCGGTGGATTAGAGAAACGTTCAAGGGTAATCTCACCTGGAGAGAAGAAGACGATTGCTTTTCATGAAGCGGGTCACGCAACCGTCAGTTGGTTGTTAGAGTTTGCTTCCCCACTTGTGAAGGTCAGTATTATCCCAAGAGGTAAGAGTCTAGGTGCTGCTTGGTATCTCCCGCATGAACGGCAAATCACCACCACGGAACAAATCTTTGACGAGATGTGTGCCGCTCTCGGTGGCAGGGCCGCGGAACAAATAATGTTTGGTAAAATATCTACTGGCGCGCTAAGCGATTTGGAGAAAGTCACCAAGCAAGCGCACGCCATGGTCACTGTCTACGGATTAAATGAAAGAATTGGAAACATTAGCTATTACGATAGCGGAGGAGAAACGTCGTTCACCAAACCCTATTCAGAAGCGACTGCTCGAATCATTGATGAGGAAGTAAGCAAGATTATTGAAAAGGCCTACGTAAAGGCAAAGGAGATCCTTTCTGCAAACAAATCAAAGCTTGTCGAAGTGGCTGAAGCGCTTCTTAAAGATGAGGTGATATTTAAGGCAGATGTGGAGCGGATTCTAGGTCCAAGACCTTTTGAAGAAGAGGAGGTGGGTGTGAAGTTGATCCTTGAAACGGATCAGGTTGCAGATCCGAAAGCTGTTCAGGTTGCAGATACGAAAGCTGATCAGGTTGCCGATTCGAAAGAAGATCAGAAATCAGATCCGAAAGCCGATCAGGCTGACAATGAACTGAAGTCTGAATAATGGATGGTTGGGTTTCTGTTTATGCGGATTCTTTCGCTCCAGGAGTTGAAATGCGCAAGCAGATTCTTGTTGATGCTGAGATTCCTTGTGTCATCTTGAATCGCCAAGACAGCAGTTACTCTGGTGTTGGCTTTGCTTCTATAGACGTCCAGCTTATGGTGCCAAAAGATTTTAAAGAACAAGCACAATCCCTCTTGCAGTTATGAATGAAATGATCACGCGCAGCTTAACGGGCGTTGTATTTGTTTCTATCGTTGTGTTCGCTACGACTTTTGATTTGATTTCGGCCACTGTCTTGTGGATCGCTGTTTTGCTTCAAGGGTTAAAAGAATACAAGAAATTAAAAGGTGCGCCACTTGGTTATTTACTCATCACCATTGCCGTTGTGTCTTTGTGGGCAATGGGACGACCATTTGAAGCTTGGGTAGGATGGAATGTGGTGGCCTTTTTAACTTGGATTTGGGCGAATGATACATTTGCATATTTGGGAGGGAGGCTGTTCGGGAAGAGATTTATTAAAAGGGGCCTTGCACCGAAAGCATCCCCTAACAAGTCTTGGGAAGGAGCATTTGTCGGAGCGCTTGGCGCAGCATTTGTTGGGTGGCTATGGATGGATAACGAAGGTGCTATGCTCGGGGTGTTGACGGGCATCCTTTCTACCCTGGGTGATTTGGTCCAAAGCGCACTTAAAAGACGCGCCAACGTGAAAGACAGTGGCACCTTGTTGCCGGGGCATGGCGGAGTTTTAGACAGGTTTGATGGGCTTCTTATTGCGGCCCCAGTCGTACTGATAATTAGAATATTTATTTCATGACATTACATAGAGAAGGTTTTATTCCACTGGGCTTGGTACTTCTTGCCTCAGCAACAATTTCCGCTGTGTTGTTCGCGCTCGATGTGCCGGATATGGCCTTGTGGATTGTCTGGTTTTGCGCGTCTGTCGTATTCATCTTATTCGCTCAATTTTTCCGAATTCCCAAAAGGCTTCCTACTGGAGGTGTCGGAGATGTGATTGCGCCAAGTGATGGCAAAGTTGTGGTGATTGAGAAGGTGACTGAACCAGAGTATTTTAAGGACGAGAGAATTCAAGTCAGTATTTTCATGAGTCCTTTAAACGTTCATTGTCAGTGGGCACCGATGGCTGGAATCGTGAAATACGCCAAATATCATGCTGGAAAATACTTGGTGGCTTGGCATCCAAAGAGCAGTACAGAGAATGAAAGAACCACATTTGTTGTTGAGAGCGCACAAGGAGAAGTGTTGTTTCGCCAGATCGCTGGTGCAGTAGCGCGTAGAATCCGTTATTACATCAAACCAGGCCAAACCCTTGTAAAGGGTGAAGAAGTGGGCTTTATTAAATTCGGTTCTAGGATTGATGTCTACTTGCCTTTGGACGCAGAGATACATATCGGAATTGATGATAAAGTAACAGGCAGAGAGTCAATTATAGCGACGCTGAAAGGATAACTACTCAGGAATTAATCATTGAAAATTTCGGTGTGGTGTTAGAATGTATTAGTTTGCCAAGTGTAAATCAAATCAAATTTTAATTCTATGAAAAAATCAATACTTCGTTTTTCTATATTTTCCCTTTTATCGGTGGCAGTTTACGCTCCTTTTCAAGCGCAAGAAACGACAACGTCTCCTTCTTTTTCGCTCAGTGAGGTTCCTCAAGTGGCTGTTGAAGCAAGGGTTTCAAAACCTATGCCCGCAAAAGCAATGGACGGGTTCACGGAAATCCCACAGATGCCTTTCTCTCAAGAAGGTAAGATTGGACACCTCGAAAACATTCAAACGCGTGCTTTGGTTGTGCAAAGACAAATTATTGGATTGACACAATACGATCTTCAATCAAATGCTGCGATTGACGACAGACTCGTAGGGTCTGGGAGTTCGATTAGTGCAGGTTGGAATATGAGTCTCGAAACGGGTACTTTCCCGGATCGAGGTACTGGATATAATTTCTATGATGGAGATGTTTGGGAAGAACAACCTTACGAAAGAATAGAAAGCGTAAGATGTGGCTGGCCTTCTATAGCTCAGACGGGTTCAGGTTTGGAGTTAAGTATTACTCACCCTGGTATTGATACACCTTTTCTAATGACGTCAAGGGTTGCAGGTAGTGGTGATGCTTGGAGTGAAATGAGCATTCCTATGGATGGTCCATTGGGCGTTCTTTGGCCTAGAGTCGCGACAAGCGGACCTGAGGGCAACACGATTCATGTGATTGGTGTTTCGACACCTGTAGCGAATGGAGGTGCCTTGTACGAAGGGCAGGATGGAGCTCTTCTGTATTACCGTTCACTGGACGCAGGCGTGACCTGGGAGCAGTCAACATTCCCTGCATTAGACACAACGAATTTTGTCGGTTTCAGTGGTGATACTTATGCGATACATGCACGTGACGGAGTCGTTGCGTTCACTGTATTTAATGACCTCATGGATACATTCGTGATGATCTCTGAGGACGATGGAGACAACTGGGAGTACACACCTGTGATTGATTTCCCTGTAGATAATTACGTGATTGATATGGGGCTTCCTGTGGATGAAGGTGAGGACTTTGATGGCGATGGAATATTCCAAGAGTATCTTAATTCAGATGGAGCTGGAGACGTACATGTAGACCAAAACGGTTTGGTTCATGTTGTGTTCGGTGGCATGTATTACATGGATGCAGATACCGTTGACGATAACTTCAGCTTCTTCCCTGGAACAAATGGCCTCGAGTACTGGAATCAGAGTTATGGCATCGATAGTTCTTTGACTATTGCATACGCTTATGACATCGATGAAAGTGGGGTTCTTGATCTTGAAGATGAAATCGCTGCGTATTTTGTCAACCTTGCAGGAATTCCAAGTATGGGGTCTAATGAGGCAGGTGATTTATTTGTAACCTACTCTGCAATTCGAGAGGATTACACGACAGGATCTCAGAACTACCGTCATTTATATCTCGTAAATTCAATGGACAATGGTGCAACTTGGAATACCGAAGATGCATGTGATTTAACGCCTGACCTTGATTTTGATGGGTATGAATCTGTTTTTGGATCTTTGGCTCCAGACGTCGTTGACCACCTTGAAATTATTTACCAAAGAGACTTTGAACCTGGTCTTCATGTACGTGGCGACCTTGATCCCGTCGATTTAAATGACATTGTTCATCTTAGAGTTGCAGTTGCCGACTTGGGAGATTGTTCTGACATTGAATTTAATGACTGGGTAGGCGTTTCTGAACCATTTGAAGACGGAGAAGTCATGATATATCCTAACCCAGCTTCTTCATCTCTCGATATTGTCATTGATCGACCTGGTGCTCATTCTGTGAGAATCGTTGATTTTAACGGCCGCACGATTCGTCACTGGAACACGACCTCTATGGTAGAGAACGTAAATGTTTCCGATCTCTCTTCAGGTATTTATCTCGTAGAGATATCTCAAGGAGATGTAAATACAGTGGTACGTCTTGCAGTTGACTAGCTTTATACAGACCTCTTTAACGATAGGTACTGCTGAGAGTTTAACGGGCGGAGCAATCGCGAAGGCGATTAGCTCCGTTCCTGGCTCCAGCAGATATTTCCGTGGCGCTATTGTGGCGTATGCAGAAGATGTGAAGGTGTCTGTATTGGGTGTGAGTGAACAAACAATCGCAGATAAAGGCGTTGTTAGTGAGGAAGTCGTTGCGCAAATGGCGCAAGGATGTAGAAAAGTATTGAATGTTGATTTTGCGATTGCCACATCAGGTATTGCGGGTCCTGATGGAGGGACTGTTGAAGTTCCAGTCGGAACAGTGTGCATTTCAGTAGCAGGGCCGGGATTTTGCGAGTCATGGACTGTGTCTTTTAAAGGTGACAGAAAGGCCATTGTGGAAGCCGTTGTTCGTAAGACTTTTGATTATATTGAAGAAACCGTGAAGAGACATGTGGTAAGTGTTGGTTGAATACGAAAAAAGTCGTTTCTTTGCAGTCCTAAATTTTTAGTCATGAGCCGTATTTGTCAGATATCAGGAAAGAAAGTGATGGTTGGAAACAACGTAAGTCACTCAAAAGCGAGGACGAAGCGTCGTTTTTATCCAAATCTTCAACGCAAACGTTTTTACATTGTAGAAGAGGATAGATGGGTAACGTTACGTGTATCCGTTGCTGCGATGCGTACCATTAATAAAATCGGTATCGTGAACGCGATGAATCGCGCCAAAGAAGCTGGTCTTCTTGTTGAGAAAGCATAGTATTGTTTTTCGGATATAAATTGATTGGGTTTTGAATCCGGTCGATTAACCAATTCCCCCTCTACATTTAAGCATTACGCTTAAGTATAACGCATTAAAAAAGGTTCGCTTTAACAGCGAACCTTTTTGTTGGGTCAATATTTTTACAGGGTCTGTCTAGTTTCCTCCCAAAATAAGCGGAAGACCATTATCTCCAGATCCGATGACGACAACTTTAGCGTTGTTGCTTTCAGCGAGAATTGTAGTGGCCTCGATGCCTTTCCATTGGAGTAACTCATCTGAAATACTCTGAGAGACGATGTTCTGGAAATCACGGATACCCTCCGCTTCAATTCTCTTACGTTGCGCTTCTTTAGAGGCTTTCTCTATACGGAACTCGTATTCCAATGACTCTTGTTCCTGTTGTAGCTTTCTTTCGATAGCTTGCTCTAAGGTGAGCGGGAGCTCGATGTTTCTAATCAGAACGTCATTCAGTTGAATGTAGTTGTTTGCGAGTTTTTCTTCCAAACGCGTTTCGATTTCCAATTGAATCTCTTCTCGTTTTGTTGTATTGAACTCTTCAGGAAGATATTGAGCGATCACCTCTCGGGCAACAGATCTCATTGCAGGCTGAATAACCTTTGCCTCGTAACGACTTCCTCTTTCGATCTCTAAATACCCTAGCTTATCGTAAGTCGGTTGATAGAAGACGGTCATATCCATCTTGATCTTAAGTAAGTTCGATGAAAGGACTTCAAGATTTTCAAAAAGCTCTTGTTGTCTTATTTCGTATTCGTATACTTTGTCCCATGGCGCTTTAATGTGGAATCCACTTGTCACAGCAGGCGCTTCAGCATCCACTCCGTTGCCGAACGTGTGGAAAACAAGACCTGCATGTCCTGAACTAATTGTATACGTTAATGAGCTCCATAAAAAGATTACGGGTAGAATGATTAATGCAGAACCAATGATAAGTTTGATGCGTTTCTTTTCTGCTTCTTGTTGTGTTGACATGGTACAATGTATTTATTTAAATTCTTAAAATGTTTATTTAGTTCTGTTATTAATATCCTCCTTGGCGTCTTCTCACCACCCATTCAATAGACAATGCTACAATCACAATCCACAAAATGAGATCAAACCGAATTAAGTCAAGACGTTCTGTAAATTCATGCAAGATGCTTCTCTTTTGAGTTTGACCCAAAACTATTTCACTCCATTTGCTATTATTAACGTTTAACGAACTTAACGCTCCGAGATATACACCACCCGATTTTACGCTCAATCTCTTTAGAAGTGCATGATTTGCAGGGAGTGAGCTCATCTCAGCCTTTAATGTTGTAATGACAAAAGAACCGTTTTCTTCATGTATTTCGCCATCGAGTAGGCATGATGAACGCCATGTGTATTCACCTGGAGCGAGCCTGCCACAATCTAAGCGGTATCTCTGATCTGAAACCGAGAAATAATAATCGTACTCTTGATCGTTTTGATTTTTAATTGTAAGCGGAATGTCTACTTCTGTTGTGGGGTTTAATGATGCGTCATAAACCTGGGCAGAAAACCTGACGCGTTCGTCTTCATCGCGTTTTGATGGAGCCTCAACACGGAAGCGTCTGATATCGTCACGGCTCACCAGATATTGTATCGATCCGTTGATGAGCTCGTCAAAAACCTCAAAGTTCTCGTCACGCATGAAATTCTCCATCCTCCATCTCCATATGCCATCGCCCACGATGATTCCGCTTCGTCTTCCTGCAGCGTCCTTGTTGAAAGCCCAAAGTGGCCATTGGGTTTTCAGTGCGCCTAGTGTTTGGTATAGCAGAACCTCCAGTGACCCAGATGCCTTAACCTCACCAAAGATTGTATTGAGAGGTGCCCAAGTCATGAGGTGAGATGCCAGCGATTCTGGTGTGGAGAAAAGCGAGAACCCAGGGTTAGGAACGCCTTCCACAGTCTCTAACAGATCCGAATCTTCAATAACAACTCCAGTCCGTTCTATAGGCAGCTGGGATAAATCTGAAATAGCTCCCCCGATGAAGAAGATGGGTGTGTCCGAAACGATGGCTTCTGAAATTGAAGAAGGCACTGGAGAGAATCTGTTGGGAATGTTGTGTAGGATAAGAATGTCATGCTGGGGCAGGATGTCGTTTCTTGAATTTTCAAAATTGAGTAATTCACTCGAAAAAATCACCTCAGCGGTTTGGTGTTTGTTTGCAGACACAGCATGTCTAATCGCGGCAACATCAGGGTGAGGAGCGTTTGCGACTATTAATACTTTGCGCTTGCTTTCGAGGACATCAATGAATGTCACTTTTGAGTTGTTTGCAATTAATGCTTCATTTTGCCCACTTTGTAACCTGCTGGTGACTTCTATTTTAAATGTTCCAGTTGCTGAAGCATCTAACTCAAAATGGATGTTTTCAGAATCTATTTCAGCGTTTACAGTCCAAATTCTTTCTTCCTTCAGGACGCCATTTATAAGGACAGATGTGATCACGAATTCTCCTTCAAACCCCCGTGCTTTTATTTTTGCTTCCAGTGGAAATGTGTTTCCGAGATACGCAACTTCGTTGCATAGAATATCGGCAACTTGAACATCTCTAACAGCTGTTGTGTCTCCTGTGCCCACAAAAAAATGCGGCACTTCTAGTAACTGTGAGCCGAATTCAGGATCTCGTCCTCTGTTGCTTAATCCATCCGTTGTGAAAATAACGCCAGCGATATTTCTGTGTGAAAATTTATCACGAAGCCCCTCTAAAGCAGATCCGATATCCGTTCGAGGATAGTCAAATAAAAGTTGAGAACTTTGAATTGAATCTTCCCATTCATTGATGTCTAACCCAAACAGCTGCGTCCCGAAAATGTAGTTTTCTACTTCGAACCCATTTTCAACAAATGGGCGTGGCGCTTTGTTCACCCAGTCTGCAAGTGCCAACCTATGCGACGTGCTATCTTTTCCGACCCATTGGGAGGATGTTCCATCGTGAACCAGAAGCACAGTAGCTGGTTCGGTCTCTACTGTGATTGTCTTCAGGATAGGTTCTAAGAGTAAAAAGCAGAGCAAACCGAGTACGCTTAGTCTTAACAACCCAAGCCCCCATCTCAACCATGCTTTCTGCGGACCTTCCGTTCCTATTGCATATCGAAGCAACGTTAATCCAAGTGCGACTGCGACTGCGACGCACCACTTCCAGAGCGCAACGTCAACGAGAATGTCAGGCCAAATTGAGCTCACAATCATTTTCAGTTTAAGCGGTAATCATTCCGCCACACACATTAAGTGTTTGGCCTGTAACATACGAACTCATGTCGCTCGCTAGGAAAATGCAGGCGTTTGCCACGTCTTCTGGTGATCCACCACGTTTTAGAGGTATCGCATCACGCCATCCTTGAACAGTCGCTTCATCTAATTTTCCGGTCATCTCGGTCTCAATAAAACCTGGCGCTATTGCATTACATCGGATGCTTCTCGAACCGAGCTCTAAGGCTACAGATTTCGTAAAACCCAGGATGCCTGCTTTGGAAGCTGCGTAATTCGCTTGGCCTGCGTTCCCTTGAACGCCCACGACTGAACTGATATTTATGATGGAGCCAGAACGCGCTTTCAGCATTGTGCGAAGTACAGATTTTGTGAGATTGAAACAACTTTTCAAATTCACATTCATCACTCTGTCCCATTGGTCTTCGGACATGCGCATAAGCAATGTGTCATCTGTGATGCCGGCATTGTTTACGACAATATCTATTCCTCCGTATGCCTCAAGAACCTCTTTTACGAGACTTTCGGCATCTTCCATCTTTGATGCATCTGACTTAAATCCACGTGCCTGACCTCCTCCGGCAGTGAGAGATTTCTCCAGTTCTTTTGCTTTCTCTTCGGAGCTTCTATATGTAAAAGCAACAGTTGCGCCTTGGGCGATGAAAGATCTGGCAATGGATTCTCCGATTCCCCTAGATGCTCCCGTAATAATCGCGATTTTCCCTTTTAATAACATGTCTTAAGTTCTTTATTCTGGTACAATACTCACTGCGGACGCAATCATCTCTGCGATGTCTTGAACATTCACGGTGTCGGATTTTTCAGCACTCTTAACGCCGTCAGTCATCATGGTGTTACAGAAAGGACATCCTGTCGCAACAATTGCAGCCGAAGTCTCAAGAACGTCTTCTGTACGTTGATCGTTAATTTCTTTGTTGCCCTTTTCAGCTTCTTTAAACATTTGAGCGCCTCCCGCCCCGCAACAGAGTCCCTTCGATTTACAACGGCGCATTTCCACGAGTTCTGCATCAAGTGCTTCTATGACAGATCGAGGCGCTTCATACTCTCCATTTCCTCGGCCCAAATAACACGGGTCATGGAACGTAATGCGCTTCCCTTTAAATGGGTGGTCATCGGCCAATGTGATTTTCCCCTCTGAAATAAGTGTCGCGATAAACTGACTGTGGTGCATCACTTCGTACTCACCTCCCAACTCAGGATACTCGTTTTTCATGATGTTAAAGCAGTGTGGGCACCCTGTAACTATTTTCTTAATGCCATAGCCATTGAGAACAGCGATGTTTGTCGCTGCTTGCATTTGGAAAAGGAATTCATTTCCGGCTCTTTTTGCAGGATCGCCAGTACAGCTTTCCTCAGCACCCAGG
>Ga0308017_1000648_pt1 | contig 10374 bp, 5 predicted proteins | sample Neamet280_FD_203145 | JGI IMG/M metagenome (GOLD analysis project Ga0308017, IMG submission 203145) | Marine microbial communities from water near the shore, Antarctic Ocean - #280 | ecosystem: Environmental > Aquatic > Marine > Unclassified | place: Southern Ocean | collected 2014-10-01
ACTATTAATTTTATGGAAATGTATTGTAATAGTCATCGTCCATTTCATAAAATTCATATCGATAATATTGCCCTCAAAATCTCGAATGCTTATTCTAAATGCCCTAATAGCACTCTTTGGGATTGGGACGCTGTGAGGGGCATTTGGTCTATAAAGAACAGTTCCGTAAGCACCGGCATCAACTGGAACTCTTGCTAATGTATTGTGACTATTATTGTCTTTCTGCGTATTTGCTGAATAACCATTACTAAACAAATCGGTTTGTATAAATAAATTTGTATATCCACGTATATCACACATACTATCACCTGTTAAAATACCTACACCTGCTAATGTCTGCGTGGATAATATACCGAATAATTTAAAACAGGTGCTGTTAGGTTTAATTATATATGCCGTTGTAAAACTAATACTAAACTTATTATCTACTGAACTCCAATTTATTACAGGTTTATTTGTAAAGTTATATGCCGTTAGAAGACCGTCAAATTTAGTTAATAACTGTCCCATATTATAATTTCCTACTGGAATAATTAATATTTTATCATCATCTTCATAATTGAAATATAAAATATTATTTGTAGCATTTACGTTAAAAAATGAAACAGGGAATTCTCCACAAGATAATTCAGCAGTCATATAATACTGTCTCGGGTCGGGATTTCTAATAGTTTCATGTATTTCAAATAAGAAGTCATTACTCCCAATCTTATGCTTATAATCATCACTCCTAATATGAATTTCTACGGAGGGGAACATAGTATCTAAAACTTTCACGTTCATTATATACTATAAGTATATAATAAATAGAGTTTAAAAAAATAGGCAAAAGTCCTCGGGAGGGGGGGAAACCCCTCTATTAAAAGATAGTTGCGGTTGCGTTTGAGTCTTCTGCTACTACGAGTCCCACCATAACGAAATCACTTCCGATAGGGCAATAGACATTACCTGCTTCGTTCTTTTTAACCTCAACCCAAATTTTACCAATGCGGAGATCACTGCCTGCCGATGATTTCTTGACGCCAACAGTCTGCCCGCCAACTCCTTTATAGGTGTCACCACTCTCAAAGACTGATTGGACTTCGTGTCCTCCCATAACCATAGTAGAAGAACCGTCAAGTGTTTCTGTACCGTCTTCTTTATAATATTGTATCATAAGTTTAATATCAACTGTGTTGGCAGTAGTGTCACCTAATAGAAGGAATTGATAAGAAAGGAATACGGCAGCGATGTCGTCCCCATATGAAAAGGAAACGGCAGTGGTGTTTGTTGGTAGTTGAGACCAAGAAGTAGTTAGTGGGAAAGTGTTATTAGTAAAGGAGGTCTTGTAATGGACTGCTCTGCATAAACTCATAGCAGTTTGGCCCGCAGCACTGCCTCCAGCGACAAAAGAAGAAGCTGAAATAGGACCATTTACAGTAAGTGCGTTCCATACGCCAAGACTTCTTTGCGAAACGCATCCGTCTCCTAATTTAGGTTCGGTTACGGATTTAGCGACTAATTGAGATGAATCAACGCAATCGTCGGACATCTTGGCGAGAGTGCAACAATCATCACGCATAGTTTCAGTGGTTACGCATTCATTACCGACTGATTGATTTAGTTTTTCTGTTGTAACATTTTGAGAAGCAATGCGAGATGAAATAACTGAATTTGTTGCGAGGTGAGTAGAATTGACTGCGGAGGCGGCAATTGAAGATGAACCAACAGCACCCGCTCCAATGTTGGAATTAGATACTTGTCCGCCACCAATTTTAACAGAAGTAATAGAACCGTCTTGAAGGGCATCAGCACCAACGCTGTCCGCTTCTAATTTGGTCGCATCGATACAATCGTCGGCAAGTTTATCACGGGTCACATTGTTTGCTAAGAGTTTATTAGTTGTTACGGCATTAGCTGAGATTTTAACTGATGTAATACAATTACTCGCTAATGTATCAGCATCTACTACACCTGATGTGAATTTAGTAGCTGAATTAATACATCCTGCTCCAAGTTTTGCTGAAATAATAGCACCGTCATTTATTTGAAGACTATGGACTGAATTATCGTCAAGGAGAGCTGTAGTAATACCTTTATCTACAACACCAATTTTATCAGAAATAATAGAAATAGCACGGTCACTATCAGTATTTACCATTATGTTTTTCCCTTGCATTGTGAGACCATCTAAAACGCTCACCTCAGAAATGCTGGCAAATAAATGGAAAACAATATCATTGACACCAAATGTGACGAGTTCGCCAGTCTGAACATAACCACGACCAGAATACACAGTACCCTCTGTGATATATGACGATGCCCTACGTAAATCGCCAGAACCAGATAGAGCATTAGCGTCGCTGGAACGGTTAAGTTGATAGTAAGTAGCACCATCGCCCATAGTTCCAACTGTGTAAATACCATTATCAGTAGCTGAGGTCTGGGACATTACAAGGACACGGTCGCCTACTGCTAATGATATGCCATCCATATCAGGAAGGACACCATATGCGTCAGCAGTTAAAGAACCATTTCCGTAAGTCGCTTCGAGGTTCTCTGTTGTGCGGACACGACATTGCTCCTTCCAAGAAAGGGAAAGTGCTACACCACTTGTTTGATTATCGACATATGCTTTTGTGGCAACCTCACTGGCATTTACAGGGTCGGCGACATTGCTTAAAACGACTTTATCGCCACTTGTAGCACCTTGCCAGGTTACTTTTCCTGCCGTGAATGATGCTTTTGCGAGCGTAGGTTTGAGACCAGTTGTCTGTTTGCATTCAAACGCATTGTTAGTCAATAGGGTTTGGGACATTTTATATATATATCAAATATTATAATTTCATTATTTTTTCTCTAAAATAATAACCCTTTCCTTTAATACTTGAATTTCTTTAATCAATAATGCTATAATATCTAAATAATTTACTCCTTTCATTCCTTCGTCATCTTCATAAACTAATGATGGTTCTTCTTCTTCTACATCTTGTGCTATAAGACCAAATCGTTTTCTATTAGTAGTATCCTTTTTAAAAGTATATTCCACAGGTATTAAATCATCTATACAAGTTTTTCCAATCTTCTTAATATTAGATTTTAATCGTATATCACTATTCGCTATAATAGTTTGTCCCTGTATTTCATTAGCAACTATATCTGCTACGCCTGCTTGAAGAATATATGTAGCACGAGCATCTGCTCTTTCATCAGTAAAATATAAATTATTTCCTTCATTAACTAAATCAGTGTTTAATGTTGAATAAACTATTTTACCACCATTCTCGAGTGAAGTCATTGCCACTTTATTTGCTGCCGTTATTGGTGAAAAATCTGGTGTATTAGCATCTTCTAAAATAACTGTCCTCCAAACACCATCACCAGCTAAAAATAAATTAGTATCACCAGCATTACCAATAGGGATTAATCCAGGTAATAGTATTGATGTTCCAGGATGTAAATTATTAACACTATAAGTAGGAATTGTCGTCCAACTACCGTCAGCTCTTAAATATTTATCGACCTCCCCAGCAGAAGCAGGACATAACCCAGCACTGTATTGATTTGTTTTATCTCCATCTACGTCAATCTCCCCTATAATTTGGTCTATAAATTCAGCGTCATATAAATGTGCTGAACCAATTTTTCCGTCTTCATCTACATAGCATAAAGGAGCAGGTGATTGTTTATATAAAAAGTTTCCATTGGTTGTTAAAATACTATTAGTAGCAATTTTGCCCCCTGTTTTAACTCTCATTTCTTCAATCAATAGGGGTATATCCTCCCACGATACTGCTCTGTATGGTGTGTTTTCAGTTGCCGTTGTTCGTCCATAAACCCATAACTTACGAGCATATATTTCACCTTGTTGTATAACAGTAGAAACTAATCCAACTGTATCATTAACGCCTTGATATTCTACACGTGTATTCAAACCAAATTTAACAACATTACCAGAACCATATGCTCCAAAATCAACATTGTTATAAAACTTAGTCTTACATCCAGCAGTAAATACGACATCAGCATTAAATTCCGATTCGCCAGTTAATTGAATACCATTAGCAATTATCGCATAATTAGAACCATAGAAGGTTTGGGGTTTAGTCCAAGTGTGGGGAGTAGTATATACATCTGCTATATCATTCGCTACATCAACATCTATTTTATTTTCCAATGAAGTATAAATCGCCTCGTGAGATGTTATAGCATAATCAAATAAGTAGTGATTAGATTGACCTGTGGCACTATTCCACTGCTCTAACGCCCATAAACTATCACGGTGTTCTAAATAATCATCAGGGAATGCCCCTGAACCCGTCTTGTATAAATAACCTCCATTAACCGTATCTGCCGTCATTAGGTTAGTATCGCTACTTAACCACGCCGATGTCATAGTAAGAAGATTATTAGGTCCATCGTCCATTACACTGATGAAAACCACCAGGTGTAAATCTGCCTGTGTGTATTCAGTGACCCAACCTTTAACTCCTGTCTGATGACCCTGTGTATTCGCCATTCGTGCCGTTATTTCCCACCAAGGGAGTTGTTTAGATGCTCTTAAATTAGCTCTCATAATTAGTCCCACATACATATTGTCGGTTGTGATTGTTTTATTAGCAAGTTGAGCTGTAATAAGGTCTGGTAATTCAGCAGAGGTTGGTCTATCTGCTACACCTGTTTGAAGGTCTGTAATAATAACTCTCATACTTTCATAACCAGTTCCCGCAACATCTCTAATAGATAAATCGTCAATGAATGTATTTTTATAAATGTGAGTGTTGGGACTGGTAATATCCAACCAAGAACCTGATGTTTGCGACATATATACAGTTTTTCCCTCCAAATTATCTAACACCCCGAAAACGTCCTTATAATATCCACCATTATTTTTACGAACCCAGAGATTATTATTGCTATATAATGTTTTACAAAATATTCTATCATTATCAAATGTTAATACGTCAAGACCACCGCCATCAACTGACCTTGTAATGAAATCTGTTTTATTTCGCAATGCCTCAACCGCAACTGACGCATCTTCGAAAGTCCCGCCTATATTCAATTGTAGGTTTTGTATCCAAGTATTATTATTAAATGTATGATTACCGTAATTATATACCGCATTATCAATTGAACCGTTAGTGTAATAAGATATATTATCAGCAAATGTAGATGTTAAACCCTCCAAAGAATTTAATTTAGGCAGAACCTCTATATAACTATTACCTTCTTTTAATTTAAGATTATCTATATAAGTAGTGTTCTCAAAGGTGTGATTTTCATATTTATATATAACGTTGTCTCCTGCACCAGCGTTAAAATATCCTATATTATCAGCAAATGTAGATGTTAGTGTTTTCAATTCGTCAATTTCTAAAAGTTTTGTCATCACATCAACGAACGAAGAACCATTTTTCAGTTGAAGTGAATGTATCCACGTATAATTTTCAAAAGTTTGATTACCGTATTTAAATATAACATTATCTATTGAACCATTAGAATAATAACTAATATTATTAGCAAAAGTAGATGTTAGACCTTCTAGTGATTCAATAACAGTTAGTAGGTCCTTATAATATCCACCGTTGTTTTTCCTCGCCCAAAGTCCGTAATTGATAAAAATTTCTTTTAAGAACACCCTCTCATTATTAAATGTTATTACATCATTTCCGCCACTATCGACAGATGCTATAAAATGTGTTGTTTTCAATTCAAGAGCATCGGTTATATCTTTTTTAGCATATGCTATATCACTTGTATCAGTTAATAAATCTATTTTCTGTATTTTAGTGCTGTCGTAAATATTTTGTTGAGATGTCCTGACTAAATCATCTATAAATGTTTGGTCTATTACAGTAGTAGTATTATCAACGGGGTTAGTAATGACTGGTGGAGGAGCAGGTGGTGGAACATATCCGCTATTAGTATGATAAACTTGTGGTGGTGCTACGGTCGTTGCACTCCAAGATGTATAAGCATCACTGCTTCCAATTAATGAAACCATATAATATATAATATATAATTATATAATATATAATGGAATACGGATTGGCAAAAGTTCAACTAAAAGAATATGTGGGCGAAGCATTCAAATATGGTCTGCCAGCAGTGTATGTCGTCTCACATCGATTAGAACCACAATATTTAAAAGTTGGTCTTGTAAGATATGGTGACTTACAGCAACGAATGGGAAACTTCTTAACGTGGAGCAGAGGATTTAAAATACATTACGTCATCTATACAGATACAGTAATACACGTTACACAATTAGAAAAGGAAATACATATGTTATTGAGAGAACACAAGCACAAAAATCTTCGTTTTGAACCTGCTTTATATTTTACCAAATTTACAGAATGGTTTGAAGTGAAACCCCTTCAATTGCAACACATACTGACAGAGATAAAGACGCCTATTGTATCAATCCTCAAACTGCACCCTGCGGCGGTGAGGGCGAGGAGAAGCACTGCGAAGAAAGACGGTTTTATAGAAAACCTTCCTGTTAAGAAAGAACAACAAGCAAAAGGATATGACGGATCATATTTTAGTTCTAAGGGAAGAGATATGAGGAAAGTAAATACTACATTAAAAACGGTGGCAATGAAGCACGGCCAAACCATATATGAAATAAACACCCATACATTACACTATTTGGCAACAGCAAAAACAAAAGGTGATGTGATGAAGAAATTTAAAAATAAAGTTTTAAAAACAGAAGAAGACAAGACCACAGGCAAGGTCGTCGATGCTGTGTATAAGAAATATAAAAATAGAAAGCAATGGAGATTAAAAGTTGAATGGTCCGATGATTTTAGTCGGTGGTATTCAATATCAGAACTGGTTTAATCAAAATCTTCACGTTTCCCAGCACCTGATGTTGTATCCTGACTAGCGAGTGCGGTATTATATATACTGCTCTTCGTGTCGTAGTTTAATCGTGCTTTATCGTATCCTTTGCCTCTTTTTGAACCTAATTTCTCCATCTGGTTTTGTGCCTTATCCATCTCCCTTTTCATCTGGTCTAAGCTTTTAGAATTAGTTCGTTTAGGAGTTGTTTCTTCCTCGGGAGTTGTTTCCTCAACCGTAGGAGGTGTCTCGACTGTAGGAGGTGTATGAAAATGATTTGGTGTATCTCCAAAATACTTACCTGAATTTAATATCTTCTCGAAGGCAGTCCGTTGATTGACTAAATTGGAATAAGGAACATCTGCGTGGATGCTTTGACCTGTTGGTGGAGGGTTTGGGGTTGGAGGATTTACAGGAACAGGTGAAGGTGCTTCGCCATAACCCTTATTAATAATAGTAATATTATGGTGATTACCATGGGTTGTTTTATGTTTATGTTTATGTTTATGAAACCCCCCTTTTCCCTTTCGGTGTTTATGAACCCCTCCCTTTCGGTGATGTTTTAAATAATCCTTCAACGCCTTAGCACATAGTTTATCTTTTTTATTACCATCGCATTTCGCACTTTTAAGAATAGTAAGAAGACCCATTATAATAATACTTATTAAAATAAAGTATATAAAAATACCATAACAGGGGTTTAAGGGGCAGAATGCCCCTTATTGTATTCCGCTTCGAAAAGCACAGCACCTTTTAGGACTGCTAATGGCAATGCTCCTCCACCTCCAACAGCAGTAGCTAATAATGAACCAATAACCAAGTCGCTAGTAAGTTTCTTTAAGGTTTCTTTTGATGCTTCCCAAAGAGTTTGTTCCTCAGGTTTCATATTATCTTTATGTAAATATTTAATATATTCTCGTTGAATTAATACGTCATACGCTTTAATCTCTGTTCCACTCCAATACATACGAGGCACATAATTAACTATTCCGTGAGGGTCAATTCCAGGGATATTAAGGACTTCATAAACATTATTTGCTGTGTCGCTTTTTCGTGCTTCACTCACTATATCATACTTATCACTAACATAAAAATTGAAGTTTGGGATTTTAATGAAACCACTTGATGTTTTATCAAGAGCACCTGTAAAAGAACTACCTGCTAAATTAAACTCCTTAGCAATCTGTGAGGCATAAAATCCTCCTCTGCTATGACCTACGACTCTAATTTCCCTATTAGGGTATTTAGTTTTAACATCGCCTATTAATTTTTGATGAAATACATACATTTTTGATCCCTTATATTTACCTGTTGCATTTACGAAATTATCACGCCAGTCGAAAACATTCGACATAGTAGTGCCTTTAAAACCGACATATATTTTCTTTTTCTTTGAACCTACATACACGCATACATCGCTTCTATACGCCTTCGGCACTAAATCTACATCGTAATTGAAAGTTTTAGCATATTTGTATGTGAAAAGTTTTTTATATCTACTTTTGTCTGGCATATACGCAACCTTTGCCACCATAACATCATTCACATAATGCCGAGAGCTGACGAGTTTCTCAGGTGAAATATAAAAGTCCCTATCCTGCCACCAAGGACGAAGTTCAGATGGTGCTCTTTTAGGTGTTTTAACTACGACTTTGTCTTCCTCTATTTTATTAGCATCTTTGAACTTGTTTTTATATTTTGCATTATCTCGTTCTTCCTTAAAGAATATCAGATTAGACCAATTCCGATTACTATCGTGTTTTTTTCTAACTTGTTCGATTAGTCTAATCATCTTAGGTGTGTATAAACCATCTGGAATATTTACATACATTCCTGATTTCTTCTTTTTGATTAATACATTTAATTTATCTTCTAAAATAACAGATAATAGATTTTTCTTGTATTTTTTAAGCATCTCATCTAAACTCAAACCTTTCTTTCTACCGTATTCTTCCCACAACTTTTTACCTCCTTTATTAGTTTCGAATTTATGATAGAACTCCTTCTTTAAAAAGAAATCTTTATAAAACCGTGAGAGTGGAGGAATAGCACTTTTATTTCGAATATTATCCCTTAAATCGTTATGCACTTTCTTCTGGTGTTCTAATTCCTGTTGATGTATAACCTCCTTCCTCCTCACAACCGTTTCTCTAATGGTTTTAGATAATAACAAGATCCACGTTGTAGATTTCTCCATATATGATTTATCGCTTAATAACTTACCTAACTTTATTTTTAGTCCTCTCGCTTCTGCATCTAATAATTTCATATCGCTTAATGCTTTTAGTTTATCACTCTTTTTCGTTTCGTATAATTTAAATGTCTCTAAGAATGTTTTAACTTTTTTATTGAAATCTACAATATAACGAGCGTCTTCAAAGTTAGGATTATCAATATGTTTATAATCCAATATTTCAAATGAACCTCTATCCTTGATGTCCTTCTCGTAGTTTTTGATAAACATATTTGCTTCTATCTTTGCTATTTTAGATTTAATTAAATACTCCTTTTTATGTTTTAATGCTATATCACGATTTTCTTTTAATTTCTTTAAAAATATATCCCTAATTCTTTTCGCTTCTGCCTCTTTCGCAAGTTTCTCTTTCCTTTCCCTGTCTGCTTTCTCTTTTTCTTTTTTCTTTCTCAGCTCGTCCGCCTCCTTCTCCTTTCTCATCTCTTCCGCCACCCTCTCCTTCTCCTCCAATATTTCCTTTTCTTTACCTTCCCTAAGTTTATTCAGTCGTTGTCTTTCTGCCTCCTTTTTTACTTCTTTTACTAATCTGTCATATTCCCTTATTAATCCTTTAAGAGAGTGCTTGGTCGTAAATGTCGAGGTTGGGTCCATCCTTAATATCCCATTAAGCATCGTCTTTCTTTTATGTGCGTCAGTTCCACTTAAAAAAGTTGATGTAGATATTAAATTATTTTTTGAACCTCCTCCTGCCCCTACCTCTACCTCTTGTTTCGGTGGTGGTTTCGGTTTAGGTTTTGGTTTTGGTGCTGGTGGGGGTGGGGGTGTTGGTTTTGGACGACTACCTCTAAGAGCTGGTGTTTTGCTTAGTTTTAAGTGTTCCTCAAGGTTTTTAAGGCGTTTCTCCCAATTACTATAATTGTTTTTGTTTGTTTCATCCGGTAATTTAATATAACCTTTATTTTTAGATAATGTAGATATTCCACCTGCTACTGCAATCTTATCTATTAGCTGATTATTCCTCGCTATATATGGTTTAAGTTTTTCACACTTAACCCACGCTCGTTTATCATTACCCATACCAGTCCCTATATTACAAATACTGCTGTGTCCCTTTTCGCTGGAAATTGCATCGTCCCCTAACGGTCTAAAATGTCCTTGTCTATCTCCAAAGGAAAATCCCGTAGAAATTAAACTTCTTCTATCACCTTTGGATGAAGCATTGACTTTAAGTGATTCGTCTTTGAAGTTCTCGGTCGAGTGTTTTAAAGGGTTGTGGGATGTTTCTGGATGATAAAAGTTCGCCTGTTTTAGTTTTTCAAAATACGCCATATAATATACTTTTTAGAAAAAAG
>Ga0308017_1000652_pt1 | contig 10346 bp, 7 predicted proteins | sample Neamet280_FD_203145 | JGI IMG/M metagenome (GOLD analysis project Ga0308017, IMG submission 203145) | Marine microbial communities from water near the shore, Antarctic Ocean - #280 | ecosystem: Environmental > Aquatic > Marine > Unclassified | place: Southern Ocean | collected 2014-10-01
AAGTGCACGGCCGCCCTCGGCGTAGGCCTTGGCGGTCAGCAGCATGCGGCGCACGTCCGGGTGCACGATGATGGGGTCGGCGGGCTTGTCCTTGGCCTTGGGGCCGGAGAGCGCGCGCATCTGGATGCGGTCCTTGGCATACGCCAGTGCGTTTTGGAACGCCACCTCGGTCAGGCCCACCGACTGGTTGCCCACGCCCAGGCGCGCGGCGTTCATCATCACGAACATCGCCTGCAGCCCCTTGTTCGGCTGGCCCACCAGCGTGCCCACGGCGCCATCCAGAATCATCTGGCACGTAGCGTTGCCGTGGATGCCCATCTTGTGCTCGATGCCGCCACAGTAGATGGCGTTGCGCTCGCCCAAGCTGCCGTCGGCGTTGACCTTGAACTTCGGCACCACGAACAGGCTGATGCCCTTGGTACCCGCGGGGGCATCGGGCAGGCGCGCCAGCACCAGGTGCACGATGTTTTCCGCCAGATCGTGCTCACCGGCCGAGATGAAGATCTTCTGCCCGGTCAGCTTATACGTGCCGTCGGGCTGGGGTTCGGCCTTGGTGCGCAACAGGCCTAGGTCGGTGCCGCAGTGCGGCTCGGTCAGGCACATGGTCCCGGTCCACTCACCCGAGGTGAGCTTGGGCAGGTACAGACGCTTTTGCTCCTCGGTACCGTGCGCGTGTAGGCATTCATAGGCGCCGTGGCTCAAGCCGGGATACATCGTCCAGGCTTGGTTGGCGCTGTTGAGCATCTCGTAGAACGCCTGGTTGACCACGAACGGCAGGCCCTGGCCGCCGTACTGCGGGTCGCAGCTCAGCGCGGGCCAACCCCCTGCCACGTATTGGGCGTATGCCTCTTTGAAGCCGCTGGGCGTGGTCACGGTGTGCGTGGCCTTGTCCAGCCGGCAGCCCTCGGCGTCCCCGCTGATGTTGATGGGGAAGGCCACCTCGGCGGCAAACTTGCCGCCCTCCTCCAGCACGGCATTGATGGTGTCGGCATCCACCTCGGCGTGCGGCGGGCAGACCTTGAGTTCATCGACGACACGCAGCACTTCGTGCAGCACGAATTGCATGTCGCGCAGGGGCGGGGTGTACTGGGGCATGGGGAGTCTCCTTCCGAAAACGGGCAGACAGGGGTTGAAAGAAGCCCCGGCGCTTACGCGAGGTAGCGCGCCAGGATGTTGTCGAAACCGGTGCGGGCGCGCTGCAGGCCCTCGGCCGTACGCAGGAAGCGGGCTTCGTAGTGCAGCGCCAGGATCAGGCCGTGGATCTCGAAAGCGATCTGCGCCGGGTCGGCGTCGGTACGCAGGTGGCCTTCGTCGATAGCGAGCCGAATCGCGCGGCGCAGCGCGGCCTGCCAAGTCGTGACCGTCTCCACCAACGCGTCGCGCACGGGGCCAGGGCGGTCGTCGAACTCGACCGCGCCGCTGATATAGATGCAGCCGGAGTCGATCTCCAGCGAGGTCTGGCGCATCCAGTTGTCGAACAGCGCGCGCAGCCGCGGCAGCCCGCGGGGCTGCTCCAGCGCCGGACGAAAGACGTCGCGCTCGAAGCGCTCGTGGTATTCGCGCACCACCGAAATCTGCAGCTCTTCGCGCGAGCCAAAGTGCGCAAAGACGCCGGACTTGCTCATGCCCATGACCTCGGCGATGGCGCCGATGCTCAAACCCTCCAGCCCCACTTGCGACGCCAGCGACAGCGCGGCATCGATGATGGCAGCCTTGGTCTGCTGGCCTTTTTGGGCGGCCTTGGACAGCCGGGGCTGGCTGGCGCTGCGAGCGCGGCGCGCGGGTGTCGCGACGGTGGCGCTGCTCGACGGGCGAACGTCTGCGGTCATGCGGCCCTCTAAAATAAAACGAACGATCGTTCTATTTTAGAGGCCACTCGTGGGTTGTCAACCGAAATTTTTGCGACCGGTGCTGGGCAGCTGCCTTGGGGACACCGACCGCGCACGGCGCGCCACTTCAGTGCGAGCGGATCATGGTGCCAAACGGCTGGTCACCAAGCACCTCGAGCAGTAGCGCATGCGGCACACGCCCGTCGATAATGTGCACCGCCTTGACGCCACTCTTGGCGGCATCCAGTGCACCGGCAATCTTCGGGATCATGCCACCGCTGATGGTGCCATCCGTCACCAGCTCGTCGATGCGCCGCGGCGTGAGCTCGGTCAACAGCTGGCCGTCTTTGTCCAGCACGCCGCGGATGTTGGTCAACATCAACAGCTTTTCGGCCTGCAGCACGGTGGCCAGCTTGGCCGCCACCACGTCGGCGTTGATGTTGTAGCTTTCGTTGTGCTCGCCAAAACCAATCGGACTGACCACCGGGATGAACTGATCCTCCTGCAACGCGCGCACGACCGAGGGATCGATGGAAACAATGTCGCCCACCTGGCCAACGTCGTGCTCCACGCTCGGATCGTTGACATCGACCATGCGCAGCTTGCGCGCGCGAATCATGGCGCCGTCGCGCCCGGTCAGGCCCACCGCCTTGCCGCCCGCGCGGTTGATGAGGCCGACGATGTCTTGCTGCACCTCGCCGGCCAGCACCCACTCGACGACCTCCATCGTCTCGGCGTCGGTCACGCGCATGCCCTGGATGAACTGACCCTGCTTGCCCAGGCGCTTGAGCAGCCCCTCGATCTGCGGCCCTCCGCCGTGCACCACGACGGGGTTGATGCCCACCAGTTTGAGCAGCACCACATCCTCGGCAAACGCGGCCTGCAAGAGCGGATCCGTCATCGCATTGCCGCCGTACTTGATGACCATCGTCTTGCCGTGGTAACGCCGGATGTAGGGCAGCGCTTGGCTCAGGATTTCGGCCCGGTCGGCGGGGGCCACGTGCGAAAGATCGCGGGGAGGTTGGTTCATGGTGGCTAATGCGGCTACGATCGAACAAATGTCAGCATCGGAGGGCATTGTGCCGCAAGAAATCGAGCTCAAGTTTGCGCTTGCGGGCTGGCGCGCCGAACAGGCCCTGCAGCGGCTAAGCCAGCATCCGCTGCTGCGCCGGCGCAAGCGCCAGCAACAGCGCCTGATCAACCGTTACTACGACACGCCCGACGGCTGGCTGCGCCAGCAGCGCTGTGCGCTGCGCATCCGCGCCATCGAGCCGCCGCCTGGCGCGGCGGGCGTGCCGTCTGGAGCCGCTCGCCCGGTGCGCACCTACGAGCAGACCCTCAAAACCGCCGGCAGCGGCCACGGCGCTTTGAGTGTGCGCGGGGAGTGGACGGCCCCGCTGCGGCGACCCGCGCTGGATGAGGCCGCGTTACGCTCGACACCGCTGGCGCAGGATCCGGCATTCGACACACAGGTGCGGGCACTGCAACCCGTGCACGAGACCCGCTGCGTGCGCACCACCTGGGTCGTGCGTAGCCGCGACGGCAGTGTGGTCGAGGTCGCGCTCGATGCCGGCGACATCCGCGCGGCGGGACGACGCGCGCCGCTGCTGGAGCTCGAGCTGGAGCTCCTGCGGGGTGACGCCGATGCACTGATCGCCATGGCCGAGGCGCTGGCTCAGCACCTGCCGCTGTTGCCCGCGCGCATCAGCAAGGCCGAGCAGGCGCAACGCCTGGCCGATGGTACCCACGACGCCCCCATCACCGCCCGCGCGCTCGACTTGCCGCGCGCGGCGGACCCCGCTTGCGTGGCCCGCGCCGCTCTGGGCGACGCGCTGGGGCAGTTGTGCGACAACCTCGCGTTGGCCGCCCGCAGCGACGCGCCAGAGGCCATCCATCAGGCCCGTGTCGGTTGGCGGCGCTGGCGCAGCCTGTTGCGGCTGCTGCGCCCGTGGCTGCCTCCCCCGCCCGCGATGCAAGCGCTGCGCCCCCTGCTAGACACCCTGGGTACGGTGCGCGATCTGGACGTCGCGCGCACCGAAACCCTGGCCGAGTGGGGGCCGCTGTATGTCGAAGACGAGTCCGCCCACCCCGAGCGCGTGCGCGCCGTGGAGCGCGCCCAGCAGCAGCTGGCGCGCGGCGCGCACCAAGCCCGGCGCGCCCTGCGCGCGCAGCTGGGCGACCCCGCCATCACTGCCGCGCTGGTGGCGTGCGCCGCCTGGCTGCAGCAGCTGCCGGCGCAGGTGGACGCCGACCCCGACTGGGGTATCGAGCGCTTGGCGCGCTGGCACGCGCGGCTGCAGCGCCACCTGCGCACCGCAGACCCTGCCCAGCCCGGCGCTGCCGAGGCCCTGCACGAGGCGCGCCTGCTGGCCAAACGACTGCGCTACGGCTCGGAAGCGTTGTCGCCCACCCTGCCCGGGCGCGCCGCGCGGCGCCTGCAGCGCTGGCAGCGCGACGCCCGCGGCTGGCAAACCCGCATCGGCCGCTGGCGCGACCTGCTGCGCGCGGCGCAACTGCTCGAGGGGCCACGCGCCGCCCCGCCGTCGAGGGCACTGGCCGCGTTCCTGCGCGGGGCGGCCGTGGCCGGTCAACGCGCAGAAATCGCTGCCTGACCCCGGCCGCTGCGGAACCCGGCGGCGGCGGAAACGATCCCACGCGATAACCTTACTCTCTCCATGGTCATGAACACACACCCGCGCCCCGCTGCCACTGACACGCCCGCCGCCGACACCCCATGGCACGCGCTGCCCTGCGACGACGTGCTGCACCAATGGCAAAGCTCGGCGCGCGGCTTGGGCAGCGCGCAGGCGCAGGCGCGGCGCGAGCGCTACGGCCCCAACCGCCTGGCCGAAGCCCCGCCCACCCCGTTGTGGCGGCGGGTGCTGCGACAGTTCAACAACCTGCTCATCCTCATCCTGCTGGCGGCGGCCACCATCACGGCGCTGCTCGGGCATGGCATCGACGCCGGCGTCATCCTGGCGGTGGTATTGCTCAACGTCACCATCGGCCTGATCCAGGAGGGCAAGGCCGAGCGCGCCCTGGCCGCCATCCGCGCGCTGCTCACGCCTCACGCGCAGGTCTGGCGCGACGGGCGCTTGGTCGAGGTGGACGCGACCGAACTCGTCCCCGGCGACGTGGTGCAACTCAGTGCCGGCGACCGCCTGCCCGCCGACGTGCGCTGGCTGCGCACGCACGACGTGCAGGTGGACGAATCCATGCTGACCGGGGAGTCCGTGCCCGTCGGCAAAGACCCCGCCCCCGTCGACGCGCACGCTGCGCTCGGCGACCGGCGCAGCATGGGCTATGCCGGCACACTGGTCACGCGCGGCCAGGGCACCGCAGTCGTCGTGGCTACCGGCATGGCGACCGAGATGGGGCGCATCGGCCGCCTGCTACAAAGCGTGGGCGACACCGCCACGCCACTGGTGCGACAAATGGCGCAAATGGGGCGCTGGATCACGCTGGCGGTGCTGGCCGCCGCCGCGTTGTTGTTCGGCGTGGGCTGGGGGTTGCGCGGGCTGCCAGCACTGGATACCTTCATGGCAGCGGTGGGGCTGGCCGTGGCCGCCATCCCCGAGGGGCTGCCCGCGATTCTGTCGGTGACGCTGGCCATCGGCGTGCAGCGCATGGCGCGACAACGCGCCATCGTGCGCCAGTTGCCTGCGGTGGAGACGCTGGGCTGCGTCACCGTCATCTGCTCCGACAAGACCGGGACGCTGACGCGCAACGAAATGACGGCACAGACCGTCGTGCTCAGCGACGGTATCGTCACGGTGGAAGGCAGCGGCTACGCCCCTCAGGGCGCGCTGCTGCGCGACGGGCACCCACTGCAGGCGGCGGAGCTCTGGCGCGAAGCCCCCGCACTGTTGCTGCTGGCCGAAGGCGTGGCGCTGTGTAACGATGCCGCGCTGGTACAGGACGAGTCGGGCCAGTGGCAGCTCAGCGGCGACCCGACCGAGGGCGCCTTGCTGACACTGGCGATGAAAGCGGGGCTCGACCCCAACACCTTGCGCGAAGAGCGCCCGCGCGTCGCGCTGCTGCCGTTCGAGTCGGAGCGCCGCTACATGGCCACCGCGCACGCCGATGGCGACACACTGCGCGTGTGGGTCAAAGGGGCGCCGGAGGCGATTCTGGCGCGCTGCTCCCACGTGCTCGACGATCGGGGAAAGACCGTCGCACTCGACGCCGCCCCTTGGCAAGCCCAGGCCGACGCCCAAGCGGCCCAGGGCCGACGGGTACTGGCCGTGGCCACGGTGCGCGTGCCCGCGGGTAACGCGCTCACCCATGACACGGTGCGCGACGGGTTGACCCTGGTCGGCCTGGTCGGCATCATCGACCCGCCACGTGAGGAGGCCATCGAGGCCGTGGCGCAGTGCCGTGCCGCCGGCATCCGGGTCAAAATGATCACGGGTGACCACCTGGTCACCGCGCGGGCGATCGCCGCCCAACTCGGCTTGGGCGAGCACCTGCAGGCCATGGCGGGGCAGACGATCGACACCCTGGACGACGCGGCACTGCGGCGCGCCGTGCGCGAGGTCGACGTCTTTGCGCGCGCGGCGCCCGAGCACAAGCTGCGACTCGTGCGCGCGCTGCAGGCCAACGGCGAGGTGGTGGCCATGACGGGCGACGGCGTCAACGACGCCCCTGCGCTCAAAGCCGCCGACGTGGGCGTGGCCATGGGCCACAAGGGCACGGATGCCGCCAAGCAAGCCGCCGCCGTGGTGCTGACGGACGACAACTTCGCCACCATCGCGCGCGCCGTGCGCGAAGGCCGCACCGTCTACGACAATCTGCGCAAGGTCATCACGTTTTTGCTGCCCATCAATGGGGGCGAATCGGTGTCACTGCTGGTGGCGGTACTGTTCGGGCTGGCGCTGCCCATCGCACCGGTGCAAATCCTCTGGGTCAACATGGTCAGCTCCATCGCGTTGGCCATGGTGCTGGCGTTCGAGCCCACCGAACCCGACATCATGCGCCGCCCCCCACGCCCGCCGGGCGAACCGATCCTGACCCCCTTCGTGCTGTGGCGCATCGGTTTGGTCTCCACGCTGTTTGCGGCCGGCATCTTCGGCACCTACCAATGGGCGCTGGACGCCGGCTACCCCCAGGCCATGGCGCAGACGCTGGCCGTCAACACGCTGGTGGCGATGGAGATCTTCTACCTGTTCAGCGTGCGCTACCTCAAGGCCCCTTCTTTCACCTGGGTGGGCGTGCAGGGCACCCCGCGCGTGCTGGCCGCGGTGGGCGCCGCGTGCGCGCTGCAGGCGGGCTTTACCTACCTGCCCCTCATGCAAACGTGGTTTGGCAGTGCGCCGCTGCCGCTGCCGTGGATCGGCATCAGCGCCGCCATCGGCGTCGCCGTCCTGGGGGTGCTGGAGCTAGAAAAAGCGCTGCTGCGCGCGAGGCGCTAGACTAGCGGGCTTTCCCCGGTTCAGCCCCTGGCTCTACACCACGCACCGCTGACGCACCATGCCCAAAAAAGTCTACATCCGCACCTTCGGCTGCCAGATGAACGAGTACGACTCGGACAAGATGGCCGACGTCCTGGCCGCCGCCGACGGCTACGAGCCCACCGATGACCCCGAGCATGCCGACCTGATCCTGTTCAACACCTGCTCCGTGCGCGAAAAGGCGCAGGAAAAGGTCTTCTCCGACCTGGGGCGCGTCAAACACCTGAAGAAAAAAGGCGTGCTCATCGGCGTGGGGGGCTGTGTGGCCAGCCAAGAGGGTGAAGCCATCATCCAGCGCGCGCCCTACGTGGACGTAGTGTTTGGCCCGCAGACGCTGCACCGCCTGCCCGAGCTGCTACGCGAGCGCGAGCGCCAGGCGCGGCCGCAGGTGGACGTCAGCTTCCCCGAGATCGAAAAGTTCGACCACCTACCCCCCGCCCGCGTCGAGGGTGCCTCGGCGTTCGTCAGCATCATGGAAGGCTGCAGCAAGTACTGCAGCTACTGCGTCGTGCCTTACACGCGCGGAGAGGAAGTCTCGCGCCCGCTGGAGGACGTGCTGGTGGAGGTCGCCGGCCTGGCCGAACAGGGGGTCAAGGAAGTCACCCTGCTCGGCCAAAACGTCAACGCCTGGCGCGGTGGCGACGGCGAGGACTTCGCCCTGCTGCTCGAATGCGTGGCCGACATCCCGGGCATCGAGCGCATCCGCTACACCACCAGCCACCCCAACGAATTCACGCCGCGCCTGATCGAGGCCTACGCGCGTATCCCGAAGCTGGTCAGCCACCTGCACCTGCCCGTGCAGCACGGCAGCGACCGCATCCTGATGGCGATGAAGCGCGGCTACACCGTGATGGAGTACAAGAGCACCGTGCGCAAGCTGCGCGCCGTGCGACCCGACCTGAGCCTCTCGAGCGACTTCATCGTCGGCTTCCCAGGCGAGACGGAAGACGATTTCGCCAAACTCATGAAGCTGGTCGACGATATCGGCTTCGATGCGAGCTTCAGCTTTATTTTCAGCCCACGCCCCGGTACACCAGCGGCCAACCTGCCCGACGACACGCCCCACGACGTCAAGCTGCAACGACTGCAAACGCTGCAAAAGGCATTGGAAGGCCATGTCGCGCGCATCAGCGCCAGCCGTGTGGGCACCGTACAGCGCATCCTGGTCGAAGGCCCGTCCAAGAAAAACCCGCACGAACTCATGGGCCGCACCGCCTGCAACCGCATCGTCAACTTCGACGGCGGCCCACACGCCCAGCGCCTGATCGGGCAGATGATCGACGTCACCATCACCCAGGCCCTGCCGCACTCGCTGCGGGGGACGGTGGTGGTGCGCGAATCCGCCCCCGCCTGATCGCGCCATCCCCCATCTGGGGGATGGTGCAACGCCGGCGACCACGCCAGAATGACGCCGCTGTCACAGAGGCGACATTCATGGGAGAGGAGGCATGGCGTTGCATCGCGTGCATCGCGTGGACGGCCTGACGTTGGTGGAGGCGTTGGCCGCTTTGGCGATTCTCGCCCTCGTCGCGGCAGCGGCGGTGCCGGCACTGTCTGACTGGCAGCAGACCACCCGACTCCGCAGCGCGGCCAACTCGATCCTCAGCGACTTGCGGCTCGCGCAGAGCGAAGCGCGCAAACGGGGGCGCACCCTCACCGTTCGGTTCTCGGTCGCGCCCGACGGCGCCTGGTGCTACGGTTGGCGGCTGGACACGTCATGCGACTGCCGTCTTGCCAACCAATGCGTGGTAGACGGCGTAGAACGCGTGGTGCACGGCAGCACTTGGCCCGGCATCACACTCACGCCTGGTGTCAGCCAAAACACCTTTGCGTTCACCCCCCGTCGGGGCACCGTCACTGCCGGACATGTCACCCTCACCGGATCAGACGGCAGCGCCATCCGCGTGACCGTCCATGGCATGGGCCGCATGCGCTTGTGCCAGCCCGCCAACAGCCCACCCGTGGCCGACATCCCCCCGTGCTGACGCCGCAGCACGCGCTCGCCGCCTTTCATCGTTGCGGCACAACCGCCGGTCCGGCACGGACCCACCCAGCGCCCTCTTCCCGCTACGATGTGCACGACGCATTTCGACTGCCACGTGCCATCCTCCATGACTGCCCCCTTCTTACCCGCTCGCCACCGCACATCCGCCGGCTTCACCCTGGTCGAGCTGATGATCGTCGTCGCCATCATAGGCATCCTAGCCGCGATTGCGCTGCCGTCGTACAACCGTTATGTGCGCGAGTCGCGCCGCATCGACGGGCAGTCCGCTTTGCACCAACTCGCATTGGCGCAGGAAAAATACCGTTCGACAAACGCCACCTACGCGTCGTCTGTAACGGCACTAGGCATCGGCAGCCAGTCCCCGGACGGCCACTACACACTATCCGTCAGCACCGCCTCGGCTACCGGCTTTTCGGCCACCGCGACCGCCAAAACCCCATCGCAGCAAGCCGATACGGGGTGTACATCACTGACGCTGACCGTTTCATCTGGGGTGATGACCACCGGGCCCGCAGGTTGCTGGAGGAAGTAATGCGCACCGCTATGCGAACTCCCACCGCACGGACGCCATGGTTCGGTAGCGCACGCGGTTTGACATTCGTCGAGCTGCTGGTTGCGGTCGCCATCATTGCCATCGTCGGCGCAATCGCCACACCCGCGCTCACGGGCTTCGTCGAACGCCAGCGCCTGCGCAGCGCGACCGAGCACGTGCTGGCCGCCGTCAGCACCGCGCGCACGGAAGCCCAGCGACAATCGCGTACCCTCTACCTGGGTGTCAAGGAGGGCAGCGCAGGTGACTGGGCCGTCGGCTTCGGCGATACCGACGCTTGCGGGAAGACGGCCGTCAACGACACGGTCTGCGTCGTTCAAACCGTGGTGGGAGCCAGCACACAAAACGTGCCTTATGTCTGGTCCGGCGCAAACGAACACCGCTCGGTCTCGCTCAGTACCGACGCGACATCGGCTTCCATCAACCCCGTGCGTGGGGTGGTTACCCCCGCAGTGCAAGTCACACTCGAATCGCCGTCTGGTCTGCAAACCCGCGTCCAACTCTCGACACTG
>Ga0308017_1000653_pt1 | contig 10340 bp, 10 predicted proteins | sample Neamet280_FD_203145 | JGI IMG/M metagenome (GOLD analysis project Ga0308017, IMG submission 203145) | Marine microbial communities from water near the shore, Antarctic Ocean - #280 | ecosystem: Environmental > Aquatic > Marine > Unclassified | place: Southern Ocean | collected 2014-10-01
TTTCTGATTGAGCGAAAAACGAGACTCGAACTCGCGACCCCAACCTTGGCAAGGTTGTGCTCTACCAACTGAGCTATTTTCGCTTATAACCGATTCGCGTTCGAAACGGGGTACAAAAGTAGTGTAACCTTTTCCATTGTACAACGGGAGGTATAAATATTTACTTTACTAAAGTTAATTCACATATATCACCTGAGTAAGTGTGGTTAGAGAACTTAGATAAAAAACCTATTCCCAGGAGCTTACTGCAGTTCTCGCAAGATGAGACAACAACGTTTTCCACTATTAATTCTCCAATTGTAAATTTTTCAATTAGATAAAACTCCGTCTCGATGGTTTCATTGTTTGCAATTGTGGAGAACCCTGTGTGGTATAGCTTAGTGACTTCCACATTTGTTTCGCGTAATTCACTAATAAATTTATCGTCAACTAAAATGCCTGAAGCTCCGGTGTCAAACATAAATGTGCCCGTGACATCACCAAAGGTTACATCGAGATAACAGTGAGGATTTGTGGGGTGTTTCTCTAGAGAGACAGTAATAACATCTGAATCATGAATGATGTCAGCGGGATTGTAATAATTATCATGGATGTAATGTCCTTCGTCTGTCTTAACCCCGTCATTAAAGATTCCAATCCAGGTAGAACTGTCTATTGTTAGAGTCCCTTGTCCGTGCTCTCTGTCATTTACCCACTCTCCTTCATAGATTTGCTCACCAATCTTCTGTACTCCATAACCTTCTCGCCTGCCATTTTTCCAATTACCCTCATAAGTCTGGTCTTCTGTCGTTTGGACGCCATAGCCGTCTCGCAGGCCATTATTCCAACTCCCTACATATGTCTGACCGTCTGTTTTCAGCATCCCATAACCATCAAGTTCACCATTCTTAAAACATCCTTTCGAAATTTGTGTTTCTTCAAGAATTAATTCACCCTCTCCTTCAGGCTGATTGAATTTATTTACGCAACCAGTATACTTAGCATTTGTATATATCTCCGAGGAATTTTCAACGGTTTTGTAGCATGCACCACATTCAGTTTTAGAAGAATCATAATCCGACAAATCTGATTGTGGAACTGCTTTAGGTACTGGAGGTGTACCTGGAGGAGGGCCCGGAGGTGTGTTGGAACAACAAGCGGTGAAAGTGATAAAAGTTACTGCAGTAAATAATAGTCTCATGTAATTGGTGTTAGTTCTACAAGGTACATAAAATGCTTTGTGCAAAGGGTGGAGAGAAATATTTTGTGCTAGAAGAATATACGTATCTTTACAGCGATGAATAAAATGAATATTAAAGAGGCGGATATGATGGACACCCTCACTTACAACAGTAATCGTGAGGATCTTGTGATTCCAGAATATGGGCGCGGGATTCATACTATGGTGCAACATATGATGTCTCTTGCTGATAAAGCTGAGCGTACTAAATGTGCTGAGGCTATTGTTAGTGTTATGGGAAGTGTTGTTCCACCAGATGGGACAGAGGCAGAAGGGAAGCATAAACTTTGGAATCAACTTCATCAACTAGCTGGATTTCAGATGGATGTGGATAGTCCATTTGAGAAGCCGGAAGAGGACGATAGGCAGACAGCTCCTGATAGAATCGACTACCCAAAGGAAACTTCTAGGGCGGGACATTTCGGTCGTACTATCCTAGGTATGGTAGAGATGGCAAAGAAGATTGAGGATGGAGAAGAGAAGTCTGTTTTAATAGTGAAGCTTGCAAATACTATGAAGATGCACTTCCTTACATGGAATAGACAAACTGTGGAAAGAAGTTTTATCGCCGAGCAGTTGAAGGAGATTTCTGGTGGCGGACTTTTGCTTTCTGACGATGCGGTACTTGAGAGTACAGCTGAGATACTACGAAGTATCCGTAAGACTAGCGATGCTTTAGAGCGTAAGCGTCCAGTTAAGAAGGGTGGTCATAAAGGTGGTAATCGCGGGGGTAACAAGAATTACCGACGTAAATAAGTTCAGGGTACCGACGTGTAGCCGTTCACAATTTTTATTGAACAAGTTCCAATTTCTTCTTCGAGAAGTGCGTTATCCTGATGCAAATTTGAGGAATGAGTAGTTTTATTATCGAAGGAGGCCATAAACTAAGTGGCGAAGTGATCCCCCAGGGGGCAAAAAACGAGGCGTTACAGATTCTGAGTTCTGTTCTTCTCACCCCAGGTGATGTAGAGATTTCCAACCTTCCAGACATAGTAGATGTAAATAAACTCATAGATCTTCTAGGTTCTATGGGAGTGAAAACTAAAAAATTAGGTGAGGGGAAGTGGTGGTTTAAGGCTGATGAAGTGGATTTGGATTATCTGCAATCGAGTGAGTTTTCCTTGAAAGGAAGTTCATTGAGGGGTTCCGTGATGATACTGGGGCCGCTTTTAACCCGATTTGGAGTGGGAGCATTACCTAGACCAGGTGGCGATAAGATAGGGCGACGTAGAATGGACACACATTTCCTAGGGTTCAAAGCCCTCGGAGCGGAGTTTTCTTACGATGCTTCTACTGGGTTTTTTACGGCTCACGTGCCCGGAGGAAAATTGAAGGGGACGAGTATGCTGCTGGATGAAGCCTCAGTGACTGGGACGGCTAATGTCGTGATGGCAGCCGTGATGGCAGAAGGAACGACGACGATTTATAATGCGGCTTGTGAGCCTTACCTGCAACAACTTTGTAAGATCATCAATAAGATGGGCGGTAAAATTACCGGAGTGGGGTCTAACCTGCTGACTATCGTGGGGGTGACCGAGTTAGGTGGTGCCGAGCATAGATGTTTGCCGGATATGATAGAGGTGGGCAGTTTTATAGGGATGGCAGCAATGACGAAGAGCGAAATCACGATCAAGGATGTGTGCTATGACGAGCTGGGCGTTATGCCTCGAATTTTTAAGCGCATGGGCGTTAAGATTGAGCGCCGTGGTGACGATATTTATGTCCCTTCTCAGGGAAGTTACGAGATTGAGAAATTCATAGATGGTTCTATTCTAACGGTGTCGGATGCGCCGTGGCCAGGTTTTACGCCTGACCTGTTGAGTATAATTCTAGTTATGGCTACTCAGGCTAAGGGGTCTGTGTTGATACACCAAAAAATGTTTGAAAGCCGTCTCTTTTTCGTTGATAAACTCATAGATATGGGAGCCCAAATAATTCTATGCGACCCACACCGCGCTACGGTTAACGGACTTAATCATGAATCACCGTTACGGGCTGTAACTATGACTTCTCCAGACATTCGCGCTGGTGTGTCACTTTTAATAGCAGCACTTTCCGCTGAAGGCACATCTACCATTCACAACATCGGGCAGATTGATAGAGGCTATCAGAACATCGACACTAGACTTAGGAAATTAGGAGCAAAAATCACAAGAATAGAATGACTATCAAATTAAAAATAGCTACTGTAGTAGTAGCGCTAATAACATTAACTGGAATTGTAGGTGCATCTATATCAGACAAGTCATCGTCCGTAAACTCAGAAGTTAGAATTGGGACTAACATTGGCGATGAGGCACCTAACATTGTTATGAAAAACCCCGATGGAGTCGAGATGAAGCTGAGTGATTTAAGAGGACAGATAGTTCTAGTAGATTTCTGGGCTTCATGGTGTGGACCGTGTATAAAGGAGAATGTCAATGTAGTGAAGGCTTATGAAAAGTACTCTAAAGCAAAGTTTAAGAACGCTACTGGTTTTGAAATTTTCTCTATCTCTTTAGACAGTAAGAAAACATCCTGGGTCGCAGCAATAAAGAGAGGAGAGTTGAATTGGGATAACCATGTTTGTGATTTAAAAAAATGGCAAAGCGAAGCCGTCGCTATGTACGGTGTTAATTCTATTCCTATGAGCTTTCTTCTAGATGAAAACGGGATAATTGTAGCTAAAGATCTCAGAGGGATACAGCTACACATAAACATAGATAAACACGTAAAAAGTCTGAAATAATTCTCCTGTTGCTGCAAGACTGACAGTACTGCATGACAGGCTGTCTTATTTTATGTAATTCATCACATTGGCACTTCCTTTGTCATGCTATTTGAGAATATAATTTTAGCATGAGTAAAAAGAATAAAAAAGTCGAGTTAGAGGATGTTTTAGAATCTGCAACATGTTGTGATGAACAAGGTTCATGTCAGTGTGCAGATGAAGCTCCAATCGAAGTGGTCGAAGAGTCAGTTGATTACAAGGATAAATACCTGAGGTTGTTTGCTGAGTTTGATAATTTTAGAAAGCGTACTATGAGAGAAAGAGTTGAGCTTATTAGTTCGGCGTCACGTGATGTGATGACTCTCATGATCCCATTACTAGATGATTTCGAAAGAGCCGAAGCTAATCCTAGTGAGGACGTTGAAGCCATGAAAGAAGGTATGAAACTAATACAATCTAAATTGATTACTTCACTAACGTCTAATGGTTTAAAGCCTATGGATATTAAACCGGGTGATGACTTCAATACAGATTACCATGAAGCTATCACGAGTGTTCCTGCTCCGACCCCTAAATTAAAGGGTAAGATCATCGATGTGGTTGAGAAGGGATATAAGCTTGGAGATAAGGTTCTTCGTTATGCTAAAGTTGTAATAGGTCAGTAAGCATGTCAAAAAGAGATTACTACGAAGTACTAGGCTTATCTAAAGGTGCTTCTGCATCTGAGATTAAGAAAGCGTATAGAAAACTAGCGCTTAAACATCATCCAGACAAGAATCCAGATGATGATACAGCTGAAGATAAATTTAAAGAAGCTGCAGAAGCATATGAGGTTCTGAGTGACGATAATAAAAGAGAGCGTTTCGATAGGTATGGTCACGCCGGGATGCAAGGTGCTGCTGGCGGCGGTGGCGGTGGTCATCACATGAATATGGATGATATCTTCAGTCAGTTTGGCGACATCTTCGGTGGAGCCTTCGGCGGAGGTGGAGGCGGAGGTGGTCGAGGAGGTGGTCGAAGAAGAATGAAGGGTTCAGATTTAAGAACTAAGGCAAAGCTTACTCTTGAAGAAATAGCTACTGGCGTTAAGAAGAAAATACGGGTCTCTAAACAGGTTCTAGCTGATGGTGTAGACCATTCAGATTGTTCAAGATGTGGAGGGTCTGGTCAGATAAGAAAGATTCAGCAAACCATCTTAGGCCAAATGCAAACCTCAGCTACCTGTGACGTGTGTCACGGTACAGGTTTCTCAATAACTAACCGTCCTTCTGGAACTGATGCATATGGCATGAAACGCGAGGATGAGGTAGTTACCATTGAAATCCCCGCTGGAGTAGAAGATGGAGTGCAGTTAATAATGCGTGGTCAAGGAAATGGAGCGCCTATTAATGGAGTCGCAGGTGATTTATTGATTGTTGTTGAAGAGGTTCCTCACGAACAATTCCAACGTAACGGGAAGAATATTCACCACGATTTATTCGTGAAGTTCACTGACGCAGCATTAGGTGCTTCTGTTGAAGTTCCATTACTTGATGGAAAGGCAAAGATTAAAATTGCTGCTGGAACTCATAGTGGAAAGCTTGTAAGGCTCAGAGGGAAGGGATTGCCGTCGATGGATTCGTATGGCAATGGAGATCTGTTAGTGAATATTACTGTTTGGACTCCTCAAACATTGTCAAAAGAAGAGCGCACAGCCTTGGAAGCATTGAAGGACTCGAGTAACTTTAAGCCAGATCCAAACCACGACGAAAGAGGCTTTTTCGATAAAGTCCGCGATTTATACTCATGACCATAAACACTCCATGTGCCCTAAGTTTAGTTGATGTGCGTAAGCAATACGGAGATCATACGGCTTTAGGTGGAGTGAGTCTTGAGGTTCCTGTCGGAAGTATTTTCGGGTTGTTAGGACCTAATGGTGCCGGTAAAACAACTCTTATTAGGATGGTGGCTGGTATAACGGCACCAGATTTCGGATCAGTTTCGTTTTTCGGTTCTTCGTTGAAGCAAGATGATATCCGAGATATAGGATATCTTCCCGAAGAGCGTGGCTTGTATAAAAATATGAGGGTTGGGGAGCAGGCGATGTATTTCGCACAGCTTAGAGGTATGTCAAAGCCTGAAGCTAGCAAAGCATTAAGAGGTTGGTTTGAGAGGCTGGAGGTTGATGGTTGGTGGGATAGAGAAGTGGCGGATTTAAGTAAGGGTATGGCGCAGAAAATTCAGTTCATAGTATCTGTTCTTCACGAACCCAAACTTCTAATTCTAGACGAGCCTTTGAGTGGTTTCGACCCCATTAATGCTCAGATAATAAGAAGAGAAATTAATAGACTTAGAGACGAATGCGGAACTACGGTTCTTCTCTCTACTCATGATATGTCTAGTGTTGACGAGTTATGTGATCACGTGGCGCTGATTAACCATGGAGAGAAGATACTCGATGGTGAGGTAAGGTTTCTGAGAGAAAGAGCCAGAGCAGGAAAAGTAGATTTCCGTTTCAGAGGTAATCTTATTGCTTTTACAGCATCGTTAGGAGCTAGTGCCATTCTTCATACTGCTAAGAGTGACGGAAAAGGGGCACATGATTTAGTGCTGGGTTTGCCTTCAGACATCCCTATAGAAAAATTCATAAAATGGTCTTCAAGCGAAGTAGATGTTCTTTCGTGTTCACCTAAAGTGATTTCCATGGATGAAGTGTTCTTGAAGGCAGTTAAGTCAGCGACATTAACCCCTACTATAAGTTAAGCAGTGAGAAACTTATTCATCATAATAGGAAGGGAGTACAGAACTAGGGTGAGGCGTAGAGCTTTCATCATTTCTACTCTGTTAGGTCCCGTTTTAATGGTCGGGTTTATCGCTCTGATGGTGTTCTTCACGCAGTCAACCGATACAGATGCGAAGGTCTTAGTAGTTGATCATCACGAGTTAATCAGCTATGAATTAGATTCTAATAATATGGTTCCTAGTTGTCCGGATTGTTTCCCCGAGCGTGATTTCTTGGAGTACAGATTTACTACTGAAGCATTGAGCACTGAGGAGTTTCTGTTGAGTGACTATACCCTAATGGTGGAGTTTGACGATGGTATTATGCAAAGCGCTAAGGCCTTGTTGCAGTACGAGACTGCCGCTCCTATGCGTGTGAAATCCTCGATTAAACGCGACCTAACGGAAGCAATTGAAAGGCTTAGAGTTAAGGAGGAGTCTTCTCTTGATTACGATACTTATAAAAGGCTTAAAGTCTCAATCGGCCTCATCACTCAAGACATTATCACCCAAGATAAAAACGCTGAAAATAGAAGTTTAGTAGGGTGGGTGTTCTCCATGTTTATGTTCATGTTCATCATGATTTACGGCATGCACGTGATGAGAGGGGTGATAGAAGAGAAAAGTAATAGGATAGTAGAAGTTATTGTAAGTATTGTAAAGCCAGAGACTTTAATGACAGCAAAGATTGCTGGGATTGGATTAGTGGGATTAACGCAGATCATGGTTTGGTCTATATTGTCGTGGGTGTTGTTTCTTGTATTCGGTGCGTATGCTGAGTCCACAGGGATGTTGACAGAGATAATGGCTAACCAAGGAGTGGAGGTGGGATCTACGGATTTAAAAACCTTTATGAGTTCTCATGAAGATTTAGATGTGTTACTCCAAATCAATTGGGTTGCAATGATCGGCTGGGGAGTATTCTTCTACATCGGAGGGTTCGTCTTATATGGATCTTTATTCGCCGCAGTAGGAGCTTCAGTGGAGCAGGAGTCGGATGCACAGTACCTACTTCTACCCGTTATGATGCCTTTATTATTCAGCTATATGCTCAATTTAAAGATCCTTGAATCACCAGAAAGCACCTTGGCTACTGTTTGTTCTTTCGTTCCTTTTACGTCCCCTATAACCATTATGGTAAGGTTGAGTATGGGTGTTCCATGGTGGCATGTTGTAATAAGCGCGATAATACTTATGGTCACAGTGTATTTCATGCTTAAGCTCGCTGGTCGCATTTACAGAACGGGCATTTTTATGTACGGAAAGAAACCCACATTTAGAGACATATCTAAATGGATGACCTTTAGAAACAGGTAGGTTATGGAAGGTAGCGTTAATCTTAGAAGGGTAGCCGTTATAGATTGCGGTACTAACACTTTCAACCTTCGCATAGTCGACATTGTAGAGCATCAAGACTCACCCGGCAAGAATGAGCCACGTCCGTGGAAAAATGTATTCAGCCTTAGAATCCCGGTAAAGCTAGGGAAAGGTGGTATAGGAAAAAACATCATTCGTCCAGACAGGATAGCACGTGGATTAGACGCTTTAGGCGTGATGAAAGAGGCTATTCACAACTATGACGCAACTGAGGTTTATGTGATAGCAACGAGTGCTTTGCGCGATGCTTCTAACAGTTCTGTGTTTGTCGATAGAACTCTTGCTCTATACGGATATAAGGTAGTTATTATTAGTGGTGCTGCGGAAGCGGAGTTAATCCAAACCGGCCTAGCCCTAACCTTCACCCCTCAAGCCGGAGAATGTGTATTAACCATGGATATAGGAGGTGGCAGTACAGAGTGTATTTTATGGAATGACGAAAAAATGCTTTGGAGCAGATCCTTCGATGTAGGTGTCGCGAGGCTAGGGGAGTTATTTAAGATGACAGATAGGTTCGGTTCTGATAAAGACGAGGCTTACAATAAGATGTTGCCATATTTAGATGATCTGCTTGCGCCCTTAAAAACGGCTTTAGAAAATTTACATCCCACCATACTTGTAGGGTCAAGCGGCTCATTCGACACGTTCTATTCAGTATTGAATCCTGATATTCAAAAGGTGAGTTCTAAGGGTGAACATCCTAGGGCTATAGAAATAGATATCGAGGCATTCGAAAAACTTAGCGCTGAGTTCATGCACAACACCCTTAAGGATAGATTATCCATGAGCGGTATGCCGCCAGACAGGGCTGCTTTCATGCCATACGCTTCCGCATTAGTGCGTTGGGTGATGAGTGCGAGCCAGTTCCATAAATTCTACAGATCTAAATATGCTTTACGAGAAGGCGTTTTGAATAGATTGGCTAAATCCAGGAGCCCTGTTCCAGGTGTTAGTTTGGACTAAAGACAAGTAGCGTGTATCTTCTCACTTCAATTATATCTGTAGATGGCGCATATTCTAATTATAGACGACGAGAAACCTATTCGAGCGAGTTTGAGAGAAATTCTTGAGTACGAAGGTCATATTGTGGATGAGGCAAGTGATGGTATGGAGGGTGTAATGGCCGCCTCAAAGGGTGATTACGATGCGGTTTTCTGTGATATTAAGATGCCAAAGATGGATGGTATAGATGTTTTGGATATGTTTCAATCAAAGGGTATATCCACTCCGGTGATAATGATGACTGGTCATGGGACTGTTGAAACGGCTGTGAGTGCTTTGAAGAAAGGCGCATTTGATTTCATACAGAAACCTCTAGACTTAAATAGAATTTTACTTTCACTGAAGCATGCAACGGACAAAGTTGAACTAGTAGCAGAAACAAAACGCTTACGGAGGAAGGTTCATAATTCTAAATCACATCCGATCATTGGAGATTCGAAAGCCATTGTTGAAATTCTAGAAATGGTCACGACCGTAGCAGCTACAGACGCTAGAGTTCTGATAACTGGTGAGAATGGAGCAGGGAAAGAACTTATAGCAAGGCAGCTACACGATGGCAGTCCTAGAAAGTCCGCATCCTTTATCGAGGTTAATTGTGCAGCTATTCCTTCAGAGCTTATCGAAAGTGAATTGTTCGGCCATGAGAAGGGAGCTTTTACCGGTGCTGTAAAACAGCGAAAGGGAAAGTTCGAGTTGGCTAATGGAGGCACGCTATTTCTAGATGAAGTCGGGGATATGAGTTCGGATGCTCAGGCAAAGGTTTTAAGAGCTCTGCAAGAAAATAAGATAACGAGGGTTGGAGGAGATAAAGACATCAAAGTAAATGTCAGGATTGTTGCAGCGACTAATAAGGATCTCCGGAAAGAAATAATGGATGGTAAGTTCAGAGAGGATTTATATCACCGATTAGCTGTTATTCCCATACACGTTCCATCCCTAAATAACAGGAGAGATGATATCCCATTACTTGTGGATCATTTTCTTAAATTATTAGCAGATGATCATAGAGTAGCTGTTCCAGAAGTTGATAGTAAAGCCATGAAATTGATTGTAGATGCTAATTGGACAGGCAATGTAAGAGAGTTAAGGAATGTGATAGAAAGACTTATCATATTAACTCCATCAGGAATGAATATTTCTGAAGAAATTGTTCGCCAATACGCCCATCTTTCATAGGCTATTTTCAATATCGGTTAAGAACTTTTGTGTAAAGTGTTAAAAACCAACATCTAAACAGGCAACCCACCTTCGAAGTGTTCGTCTAACTTGTGG
>Ga0308017_1000656_pt1 | contig 10334 bp, 10 predicted proteins | sample Neamet280_FD_203145 | JGI IMG/M metagenome (GOLD analysis project Ga0308017, IMG submission 203145) | Marine microbial communities from water near the shore, Antarctic Ocean - #280 | ecosystem: Environmental > Aquatic > Marine > Unclassified | place: Southern Ocean | collected 2014-10-01
TCTTAAGATAATCGATAATAAAACATTTGTCAGTGAGTTAATCTGGAGAGAATTCTTTATGCAAATACTCTATCACTTCCCAAAAGTTGTAGGCAATAATTTTAAGAGGAAATATGACGGCGTGCAGTGGCGTAACAACCCGCAAGAGTTTGAAACATGGAAAAATGGTCAAACAGGCTACCCCATTGTTGATGCCGGGATGCGTGAATTGAATACAACAGGATATATGCACAATCGGGTGCGGATGGTTGTTGCTGGATTTCTATGCAAGCATTTGCTGATTGATTGGCGGTGGGGTGAAGCATATTTTGCCAAGCAACTGCTGGATTTCGAACTTTCTTCCAACAATGGCAATTGGCAATGGTCCGCAGGAACAGGGTGTGATTCAGCGCCGTATTTCAGAATATTTAACCCCACTGAACAAGTCAAGAAATTTGACGCTGAAAGAACCTATCTGAAAAAATGGATTCCAGAATTAGACACGTTTGATTATCCGGCTCCGATGGTAGATCACAAATCTGCAAGGGCAAGAGCCCTTGAAGCGTATAAAAAAGGACTCATCGAAAACTGAGGTCATGATAGACGGATTCCTTATCGAGGGCCTCGTTTGTAGATAATCAAACCATTTAAGAAGTTGCGCAAAAATTGATCTTGGCAAACCATGTAATTTGGGTGGTCCTCACTGCGAAAAAAGGCGCTAAGTTCACTTTTTGAAATGTTGAAATTAACCAATTTCAATACCTCAATGATATCGTCATCTCTCATTTTTAAAGCGACACGCAGTTTCTTTAGAATGTCATTATTTGTTAGACCCATGGCAATTTGTTTTGGCCAAAGTTAGCGCTTTAACAAAGTAAATAATACGGACAGGATGCGCCATCGTATTTTAGGAGCAGCGATTGGAGAGACGTTTCTCGACAGCAAGGTTCCGAATAAATAGCGACTCATTGTCGGCTTGACTGGAAATAAAAAACATCTTGACAAAATGAAGCGATTGAGTTATCTGTATTTTTGTAACTTGTTCATCTTGAAAAAGGGATGCCCTAACTTGGAAATCCATAAAGTTCGACTTTTCTTAATATTCGTTTTTAATAAATCTTAAAATTGAACCCCAGTATTAATCTTTTATCTGATCGATGAACACCAACAATTTAATCCCACGTGACGGATTCAAAGGGCTGAAAGAAAATTGGCGAAGTGATCTTTTTGCAGCGATAAGCGTGTCTTTGGTGGCCTTGCCCCTGGCGTTAGGAATTGCCGTTGCATCAGATATGTCCCCAATGGCCGGGGTGCTTTCAGCAATTATCGGAGGTGTTGTGACGACATTTTTTCGAGGCGGTCATTTGGCAATTAACGGTCCCGCAGCTGGATTGATTGCTGTAATCCTAGGCGGCCTTGTTGCCCTAGATAACAACATCAACTACGTTTTGGCAGCCATCGTGGTCGCTGGTGGCATTCAAATTGTATTGGGCGTTCTTAAAATGGGTCGTTTCGCCAAGTTATTGCCCTCATCTGTGCTACATGGTATTTTGGCAGCAATTGGCGTCATCATCATTGCAAAACAAGCACCGTATGCCCTTGGGACGACTTCCAATGCTGACACTGTGATTGGAAACCTTTTGGATATTTTTTACAAACTCCCGGATGCGAATCCCTTTGTTTTTATTGTTGCACTGGTCGGTATTTTAATTCTCGTATTCTATAAAAAAATAAACAACAAATTCATTCGGGCAATCCCTGCGCCTATGTGGGTTTTGCTTTTGGCCTTACCCTTGGTCTTCGGATTTGATTTTTTCAACGAACACAGTATTTCTTTCTTCGGAAAGTCATACGGTGTGGGTCCCAAATTACTTATTGATATCCCGGAAGACCCCCTAGACAGCATCATGCATCCTGACTTTGGGATGATCGGCACCATGGCTTTTTGGCTTACAGTATTATCCATTACAACGATTGCCTCCATAGAAACATTGGCAAGTGCCCGGGCAGTGGATAAGCTCGACCCCTATAAGCGCACCACCAATCTAAATAAAGACTTAATCGGTGTTGGAATTAGCACCATGGTTTCGGGAGCCTTAGGCGGACTGCCTATCATTACTGTCATTGTGCGAAGTACTGTTAACGTAAATAGCAATGCAAAAACAAGGTGGTCCAACTTGTATCATGGCATATTCCTCATTCTTTTTGTGCTGATTCTGGCGCCTGTCTTAAGAAGTGTGCCCTTGGCTGCTTTAGCAGCAATACTCGTCCACACGGGTTTTAAATTGGCATCTCCTCTGGTATTTAAGCATGCCTATGATCAGGGCGTAGAACAGTTGTTCTTCCTTTCGTCTACCCTCATTATCACTTTATTTACTGATTTACTTTATGGAATCATGGGCGGGATTCTAATCACACTGATTACTCACATTCTGTTGGCTCGGGTTGGGTTCTTGCCTTTCTTTAAAATGATTTATAGATCCGGGTCTAAAGTGGACCGTTTAGAGAATGGATCTTACGATGTGAAGTTAAAAGGGATCACCAATTTCCTATATGCATTGCAACTGGAAAAGTTGCTACAGGAGATTCCAGTTGGGTCTGTGGTTCGTATTGACATGTCACAGACACGTTTGGTGGACTTGTCAATTATGGAAAATGTGATCGATTTTAAACGTATTCAAGATAACAATGGTGGTGATGTAAAACTAATTGGACTGGACAATCATGTCGCGTCGACAAGTCACAACCGAGCGTTAAAGATTGTGACAGGGCAAGTGAGGAAACAGATGACAAAACGTCAAATTCGTTTACAAGAGATGGCGAATACAAATGGCTGGTCGTTCGAGCGAGATGTAGATTGGAATACGTCGTATTTGAGAAATTTCAGATTCTTTGATTCCCGCCCGATTGAAATGAAGAGCAATTCCCTGCAGGGAGTTGATGCCGAAAACAATGCGCAGTGGGAGATTGCCGACATCGTATTTGATGAAGGAGCTCTGCTTGCTCTAGAGATATATCAGACCACAGTGCAGGTCGTCCGATTGCCATCACCGATACCGCGATTTATCATTGATAAGGAAGGCCTATTCAATAAGATTTTCAATCGGGTAAGGGCTTTTTCCGAGTCAAACCTGAATATTGAAATCATGAAACATACTGGATTTTCCGGTAAATTTCAATTGAGTGGAGAGGATGAAGAGGCCATTCGAACATTTTTCACGGATGACCTCATCCAATTTCTAGAGGAAAATGAGATTCACCACATAGAAAGCAACGGTGAAGCGCTGATGATTTTCACATACCTCCACATTGCCCGTACGGATGAGGTGCCAAGCATGCTTTCATTTTCAAACAATTTATTGAGACATATGGGTATTCAGGACGCCTCCTGAATTTATTAATTGACCCTCAAGAAGCACGAAAAAGCATAAAAAATCACAGCATTTTCGATCTCATTATTCGATCAATTAAATACTTTTCGACACATTTAGTTGAATGTTATGCACAATCACTAAAAAAAGACTTATATTTGCCGTTCAATAAATTTTTTTAATCATGAGTAACGGTACAGTAAAGTTTTTTAATAACGCAAAAGGTTTCGGTTTTATCACTCCAGACGACGGAGGAAAAGATGTCTTCGTACATCAGAGTACATTAACCGACGAGATCGCAGAAGGAGACAATGTGAGCTTTGACGTTGAAGAAGGTCAAAAAGGACTAAACGCAGTAAATGTTAGAGTAATATAATAATTACTTTCTAACTATAATTATTAGAAAAGCTTGTCTTCATTGACAGGCTTTTTTTTTGTTATATAAAAAAGCAAACGCAGAGCAAAAGATTGGAAGGGAGAATTTAAATATTTTGCTGGAACTCCCCAGAAGTTCCAAATAAGGACACACTTTAGACGCGTGTTGTTCGCATAGGTGAGCTTAATTTCATAACTTGATGGGTTAGAAAAATACAAGTCTGAATGAAGGGGATTATTATAAATATTACTGAACGTTTTATTATCGATAATTACGGTGAGGATATCTTTGATGAAATCATCGCAAGCTGCAACCTTAAAACCGAAGAACCCTTTGTAGCGCCTGGTACATACCCCGACAGCGACCTCTTTGAAATTGTTGTAAAGGGGTGTAAAAAGCTTGACCTCACCGTTGAGGCGTTTCTCAAAAAGCTAGGTCACTATGCTTTTGCCCAGCTGGCGGAACGTCACCCTTCCTTTCTAGAATCATACACCCATCCGAAAGCATTTTTGCAAACAGTGGATGGCGTGATTCATTTGGAAGTTCGTAAACTATATCAAGACAGCAAGCTCCCTGTTTTTCAATATTCTGACCCCAGCAAAGATGAACTCATCATCACATATTACAGTGAGCGTAAACTTTACCCTTTTCTTGAGGGTATGATTAATGGTGTGTCGGATCACTTTGGCGTAGCGATTTCTCAAACGAATAAAATTTACCAGAAAGATGACGTTGAACTTTGTGATTTTTATCTAAAGTTTGCTGAGTGAACAACAACGAAAAAAATATTTTAAAACTTAAAAAGGCGGAGTGGAAAATCCGGATTCTAGAAGATATGGTAGAATCCCGCACGCGCAATTTGTATTCGGCTAATCTTGACTTACAACAAAGAAATGACGCATTACAAGAAGTCATTATAAAAAATACAGAATTAGAGCAATTTGCATACGTTGCAAGTCATGACCTTCAAGAGCCTTTGATTACAATTAATAGTTTCATTGACTTATTGGGTCAGGAATACAAGGGGCAACTTGGTGAACAAGGGAATCAATATTTAAAATTCATCGCCGATTCTAGCAAAGGTCTAAGTGATGTCGTGAGTGACCTACTCCACTATAGCCGAATTGGAACAAATCGGGAGATGACCACGATTGATTGTAACAAACTAATCGCATCGATTGAAAGCGATCTAAGTGCAACCATTGCCAAATCAAAGGCCACAATAGACGTAAACCCACTCCCCGAAATAAAGGGTTTCAAAACAGAACTACGTTTGCTTTTTCAAAATCTGATCAGTAACGCAATCAAATTCTGTGCTGAGGGTACGCCGCCGCACATAATTATATCTGCTGAAAAAGGAAACAACTGGACCTTTTCCGTTCAGGACAACGGAATAGGAATTGCGAGGGAAGATCAAGGGGAAATATTTACCATATTCCAACGACTACATTCAAAAAACGATTACGAAGGAACCGGTATTGGGCTTGCGCAATGCAAGAAGATTGTACATCTTCATGAGGGTGAAATTTGGATTAATTCTACACAAGGTCAAGGGAGTACATTCTGTTTTTCTATTCCAGCATAAGATTATGAATAATAAATTCCATTCAGTATTGCTCATTGACGACAGCATCCCGATCAACTATTTTCACAAGATAATTGTCAAAAAATCGGGTATCGCTTTAAGTTGTATTGCAGTAAACAATGGCCAAGAAGCACTTGACTATTTACAAATCAAACAGGATGCACAGGAGAGGTTTCCAGAACTGATCTTTGTAGACATTAACATGCCTGTCATCAACGGGTGGGAGTTCTTGGAGAAGTTTCGGGCGAAGCATAAGTCGATCTTAAAAGAGGTGGTCACGGTCATGCTTACAACTTCTATTAATCCCGATGATAGGGAGAAGGCAAAAAAACTTAATGTGCCAAATTATTTACCCAAACCTCTTACAGTTCAAGTGTTAAAAGATCTCTATGATTCATATTATAAAGCTCGGCTCTAAAGGATAAAGGCCTGGTGGCAGAAATGTACATCGTGAAGATCTGGGACAAAATATGCTGCAAAAAAATGAAAATGAAAAACGTATTTCTACTATTTATATTAACCCTTTCGTCCTTCAACCTCTTAGCTCAAGATGTGACACAAGAGGATTCTTTGTCACTCATTTTTATGGGAGATATTATGGGACATGACCCTCAAATAGAATCCGCATTTAATCCTGAAAAGGGAGAATACAATTATGAGGGTGTCTTTCGCAAAGTATCTCATATAATTAAAGCCGCTGATTTTGCGATTGCAAATTTAGAGGTGACATTGGCCGGGGAACCCTATGCAGGATATCCTCAGTTTTCATCCCCTGACGCGCTAGCTGTTGCGTGTAAAAAAAATGGCATCGATGTCTTGGTTACTGCGAACAATCATTCATGCGATAGAGCAAAAAAAGGGCTTTTAAGAACGATACATGTTTTGGATTCATTAGAAATACCTCATACAGGAACCTTTAAAGACTCCACAGAAAGAAACAGCAACAATCTGTTGGTGTTAGATAAAAATAATATTCGAGTGGGGCTACTCAATTACACGTATGGCACAAATGGCTTACCCACTCCGAGACCCACGATGGTCAATCGAATAGATACATTAACAATGTTGTCTGACATCCGAAAAAGCAAGGCTGACTCCTTAGATAAGCTTATTGTTATGATTCATTGGGGGCCTGAATATCAATCTCAACCCTCAAAAAAGCAAGTAGAAATTGCTGAAGTACTTTTTCGAAATGGCGTGGATATTATTGTGGGATCACATCCCCACGTACTTCAAAAAATGGAATACATTCAAGCCACGGAAGATGAAAATGAGCATTTCATTGCTTATTCCTTGGGTAATTTTGTGTCTAACCAACGGACGAGAAAAAGAGACGGAGGCGCGATTCTGAAATTAACCCTTCGCAAAAACAAGGAAGACGTGCAAATATCGAATTCCGGTTATTATTTAACGTGGGTCAGTAGACCTATCATTGATGACAAAACAATGTATGAAATCGTTCCATGCTCAGAATTTGAAGCAAATGATTTTTATGATTTAGACATCGAGTCAAAAGAAAAGATGAAAGTGTTTATTGCTGACTCGCGTGCATTATTCGAAAAAGAAAACATCGCTGTTCTGGAAATTAAAGCGACATCCAACAAAAACAAATAAAGCGATGACGTACGGCCGAATATTACTCGTCACCCTTGTTATTCAAAGTGCCTGCTTTACAAGCTGTACCGAACACCCAACAACAGATAAAATGCTGTCTGTTGAATCAATACAATCTCCCTCTGGGGTAAGGAGTTCGGAGCCAAATTTACATGTCGGGAGTGATGAAAAAGTTTACTTGAGTTGGGTAGAAACGTCTGAAGATCACAACACATCTTTGTATTATTCCACCATTAACCACGAGGTTTGGTCACAAAAAAATGAAGTCTCTCAAGGGGACAATTGGTTTGTGAACTGGGCCGATTTCCCTTCTATGTCTGCCTTTGGGCAGGGGTCTATTGCCTCTCACTTTTTAGTACAGAGCGGAGAAGATACGTATGCTTATGATGTGAATGTTTCCATCTCGAATGACCAGGGAAGGTCCTGGAGCAACCCCATGACTCCTCATACAGACAGCACCCTTACTGAGCATGGCTTTGTAAGTATGGTTCCCTATAAAGATAAAGTCCTGGCGGTGTGGTTAGACGGAAGAAATTACGCCTTGATTCAAGAATCTGACACCGTTCCCTCGAATGAAATGACCTTGCGAAGTGCTGTCATCGATAAGAACGGTCAACTATCTGAGGAGCTTCTTATTGACAATCGTGTTTGTAGCTGTTGCCAAACAGATGCGGCGCTGGTGTCCACGGGTCCCATTCTCGTTTACAGAGATCGAACTGAAGCAGAAATCAGAGATATTTCGGTGGTTCGATTAATCAATGGAAAATGGACCGAACCACAATCCGTGTTCAATGACAATTGGGAAATCAACGGCTGTCCCGTCAATGGACCCGCAATTGACGTAAAAGGAGATGTCGCTGCTGTTGCCTGGTTTACCGAAGCAAACGGCGTCCCAAAAATCAAAGTAGCCTTTTCTACAGATGACGGAGAAAGCTTTGATCATGCTGTTGTAATTAGCGACAGCAATCCCGCGGGAAGGGTTGATTTGATTGTATTAGAAGACGGGTCTGCATTGATAAGTTGGCTCGAAACAACATTAGGTGAAGCAACGATAAAAGCGTGTCTGGTAAATGATGACGGTGCACTAGATAAATCATTTATTGTTGCCCGGTCAAACGAATCCAGATCCAGTGGTTTCCCAAAAATGGTGATGAAAAATGATACTGTATATTTTGCGTGGACAGAAATTGGAGAATCATTGCGTGTTAAAACTGCATCCATGAGTTTGCTGAGATAAAAAGGCATTGCGTCAGTCCAAACATGAGGAACATTTCTGTTAGTCCAGACACCACGTAACGGTCCATCACCAGATGTCTTTGACAACGAAGTTGTTTTCGATTAAGGTAACCCTATACACTAAACCATGGAATTTAGACTCTGGGTTTACTTTGCTTTCATTAAATTTTTCATAGTTTTGTTTATCAAAAGATGTAATATGATAAGCAATATCCAAAATACATTTAATATTCAAGATCTAGAGATTCTGAGTGGGATTAAAGCCCATACGATCAGAACATGGGAAAAACGTTATGGACTGCTTAACCCAACCAGACTGAACAGAGGTATAAGAGCTTACAGTATCTTAGAGCTTCAGAAGCTTTTAAACGTCAGCTTGTTGTTGAAACACAATTACAAAATATCTGAGTTGGCAAAACTTGTAGATGTTGAACTGGAAACAAGGGCGAAGACGATCTCGTTAGACAAATTAAAAAGCAATTACTACATCAACTCTATCATCATAAGTATGTTTTCGTTAGACGAAGAACTCTTTGAAGAGGTCTTTCAGGAGAACATCGCATCAGAGAGTTTCAGTGATGTCTTCCGAAACACATACATCCCCTTGTTGAATCACATTGGTGCGCTTTGGCAAACAAACAGCCTTAAGCCAGCAAATGAACGTTTCATATCCAATTTGATTTATCAAAAGATATTACTCAACATCGCCGACATCCCAAAACCCACTAGGCAGCCAAAGAGGGTAAATGTTCTTTTTCTGCCCGAAGCCGAGATGCACGAAATAGGGTTGCTATATATGTTATACCATCTAAAGCTTACTGGCGAGAAAACCATTTACTTGGGCAGAAGCATCCCCATTGACAATCTATTTGAAATAAAATCAAAATTCAAAGACATCAACTGGATTACCTCCTTTGTGATTGATCGAACAGATAAGGAAAAAGCTGAATTTATTTCTGACATGGAGGAATTGTTAATTCATACAAAAAACACGTGTTGCATTGTTGGAAAAGTCTGGGGCGAGTTTTCTGCTTCATATAAATCCGAAAACATCTCTTTTTACAATGGATTCGATAACCTAATTACTGACTAAATATGATAAGGTTTGCATCCTGTTTAACAAATTCGTATCTTTGTTAAACAATGTCAGAAATAATTTCAATATTGGGATCAGGGTTTTCATCTTTAACAACTCCCTGCTACAATTCTAACGCATATGGATTGGCAAATATGTTAACGAAAACCGCTTTCTTAAGTCCGAGAATAATAAGTAAGACAGCGAGAAGTCTGTTTTTCATAGGGCAGATCTCCGTTCCTTGCCCAGTGGCAACTCCGGCTTTAATTTCAGGAAAAATAGTTCCCGAATCCATTTCCAAACACGTCGAATCATGAAGCAGCTGTACGATGAAATATCAAACCAAACTGCGAGCATCATCACGAAGAAATACAGCACGTCGTTTTCAATGGCAGTGAGGTTGCTTGACAAGTCTATTCGACAAGATGTATACAATATTTACGGGTTTGTTCGCGTCGCTGATGAGATTGTGGACAGCTTCGATGGATACCCCCAAGAGGATGTTTTGAACAGGTTTGAAGAAGAACTTTGGATTTCGCTGAAGATCGGTATTAGCGCCAACCCTGTCATTAACGCGTTTCAAAACACCATCGTAAAATACGATATTTCAATTGCACTCGTTAAGGCATTCATGAAAAGCATGCGCGCTGATATCTCGAAGAAGATTTACGAAAACAAAGAGGAAATCGATGAATACATCTATGGATCTGCTGATGTTGTGGGTCTCATGTGTCTGAAAATATTCGTGAAAGGGGATCAATCCAGATATAGACAGCTAGAAGCATCTGCCATCAAACTTGGGTCGGCGTTTCAAAAAGTCAACTTTTTACGCGATTTAAGACAGGACTTCGAAGAATTAGATCGGACTTACTTTCCCAATATCGATCCAGGAAACTTCAAGGATTCCGACAAAGAAATGATTATTGAAGAAATCAAAAACGATTTTAAAATAGCAAAAGAGGGGATTTTAAAGCTCCCAAAAGAATCTAGATTAGGAGTATATTTGGCGTACAAGTATTATTCTCATTTACTTAAAAAAATCGTTCACACACCTGCAAAAGTTTTAAAAGAAAATCGAATTAGAGTGTCAACCCCGAA
>Ga0308017_1000662_pt1 | contig 10282 bp, 10 predicted proteins | sample Neamet280_FD_203145 | JGI IMG/M metagenome (GOLD analysis project Ga0308017, IMG submission 203145) | Marine microbial communities from water near the shore, Antarctic Ocean - #280 | ecosystem: Environmental > Aquatic > Marine > Unclassified | place: Southern Ocean | collected 2014-10-01
CACCTCGGCCACGCCGGTGGCGGTTTGCAGCACGGGTTTGGCGATGCGGTTGGCCAAATCGGTCAGCGCCAGCGGCGAATAACGGTCGGACGACAGCGCAATCCAGATGACGGGGAAGGCGTCGGCCTCGACCTTGGCCACCACGGGCTCGTCCACCGACTGCGGCAGGCGCCCTCGCACCCGAGCCACCTTGTCGCGCACCTCGGCGGCCGCCGCATCAGGGTCGCGTTCCAGGCGAAAGCGCACCGTGATCTGGCTCTGCTCCGGGCGGCTGATGGAGGTGATGACGTCCACCCCCTCGATGCCGGCGAGCGAGTCCTCCAACACTTTGGTCACGGTGGACTCCATCACCTCGCTGGACGCGCCAGCCAAGCGCGTGGTCACGGTAACCACGGGTTCGTCGATCTTGGGATATTCGCGCACCGGCAACTGGGTGAAGGCCACCCAGCCCACGAGCACGATCAACAGCGACAGCACGGTGGCAAACACCGGGCGGCGGATGGCGATTTCGGGCAGTGGCATCGGGCAGCTCCCGGGGGGTCAGGACGCAGCCTGCGGCGCGCGCGGCGGCCGGTTGGGGTCGATCACCCGCACCGGGGTGCCATCGCGCTGCAGCCGCTGCTGCCCCGCCACGACGATGGTATCGCCGGGCTGCAGGCCCTCCGTCACCTGCACGCGGCCGTCGCGCCGCACGCCCAACCGCACGGACACCCGCTCCGCCTGCGGCGGCGCGTCGCCCTGTGCCGGGCGCAGCCGCCACACCCAGAACTGCTGCCCCTGCGGCACAATGGCTTCCTCTGGCACCATCAGCGCCGCGGGGTCGCGCCCCAGCTCGAGCGCCACGCGCGCGAACATCCCGGGCTGCAAGCCCTGCTGCCCCTGCTCGAGCTGCGCGCGCACGATGAGCGCGCGCCCGTCGGCATCAAGCGCCGGGTCGATGGCCTGCACGCGCGCCAATACGTCCTGCTGGGGCCGGGGATCCACGCGCAGGCGCAGCGTCTGCCCCAACCGCACTTGCGGCTGCCAACGCTCCGGCAAACGAAAATCAACGACGAGGCGCGAGGTGTCCTCCAGGTGCACCAGTTCGGTGCCGTCCTTCACATACTCCCCCACGTGCACCTGGCGGATGCCCGCCACGCCGTCGAACGGCGCCAACAGCCGCATGCGCTGCAGCCGCGCCTGCGCCAAGGCCACCTGCGCCTGCGCCACCTGCACCGCAGCGCGGCTCTCATCCAGCACCCGCTGCGCCACGAACCCCTGTGCCACCAGCTCCTCGTTGCGGCGCAGGTTGGCCTGCTGCACCGCCAGTTGCGCCTGCGCCTGGGCCAGTTCGGCCTGCTGCAGCGCGTCGTCGAGCTGGAACAGCACCTGCCCCTTGCGCACAGGCGCGCCGTCAACGAAGCCGATGGCCACGATGCGCCCGGCCACCTCCGGCCGGATGGCCACCCGCTGGCGCGCCAGCAGCGTGCCGACCGCCTGCGCCTCTTGCACGAGCGGGACCGCCTGCACGATGGCCACCTCCACCGCTGGCGGCCCGCCGCGGCCGGGGCCACCAGCGGCACCCGGGCCAGAGCCTGTGCCCGCGCCGCCACGCGGGGCTCCCGACGCGGCGCCAGCGGCCGCTGTTGACGCGCCACCCGCCGACCCCGCCGCCGTCCCGGCGCCGGCACCGGGCGTCACCGCGGGCATCCTCTGCCACCACCAGCCCGCCGCAGCTACCACGGCCAGCACGACCACAGCCACGATGGCATGGATGCGCGGACGGACCTGGGGCATGGGCATCTCCCGTGAATGAGCAGGGCTAACCGTATCAGCCGGCGAGTCTCAACTGTAGCCCAGCCACGTTGCTCGCGTGTAAACCCGAGGCAAACACCGCCACTAGCGCGGCACCCCCCGGTTGGCCAGTGCATCGGCGCGCTCGTTGCCCGGGTCGCCGGTGTGGCCGCGCACCCAGTGCCATTCGATGCGGTGCCCGCGGGTGTGCACCAGCTCGTCGAGTTGGCGCCACAGGTCGGCGTTTTTGACCGGTTGCTTGGACGCGGTCTTCCAGCCCTTGGCCTTCCAACCGGGCAGCCATTCGGTGATGCCCTTGCGCACGTACTCGCTATCCAAATAAACGTGCACGTGGCAGGGGCGCTTGAGCAATGCCAACGCCTCGATAACAGCGCGCAGTTCCATGCGGTTGTTGGTGGTCAGCGACTCGCCGCCGCAAAGTTCTTTTTCGGTGCCACCGGCGCGCAGCAGCGCCCCCCAGCCCCCGGGGCCGGGGTTGCCCTTGCAGGCGCCGTCGGTGTAGATGGAGACTTCGGTCATGACAAACTCGGGGTGTCGCGGTCGCGCCGTGCCACCACCGCCGGCGCCGCGGCGGCGCGGGTAGGCCGCCACGCGGGCCCGAGCAGGTGCATGCCGCGCACGCGCTTGACCGCCACGATGAAATAAACCGCACCCAAAAGCGGCCACCAGCGCGGCCCCAGCCGGTCCATCCAATCGAAGCGCTGCAACCAGCGTTCGGACCGCACGGCGGGCCGGTAGCAGCCGCGCTCGATGGCCTCGACCTCGAAGCTGAGCAGGCGCAGCCAGTCGCACAAGCGCCACGGGCCGATGAAGGCGCCCGCCTCCGGCAGGTATAGCCGCGCCAGGCGCGTCTGGCCTAACCCCAGGCGCGTCGCCGCATGCGCGCGGAACTGCCGCATGCCCCACCAGCTGGCGGGATTCAAGCCGCTGACGATGACGCGGCCGTTGGGCACCAGCACGCGCTCGACCTCGCGCAGCACGGCATGTGGGTCGGCACTGAGCTCCAGGGTGTGGGGCAGCAGCACGAGGTCGAGACTGGCGGCTGGAAACGGCAACGCGGCCGCGTGCGTGACCAGGTCGACCGGACGGGCCGGGCCACCCTCCGTCGACCAGGCAACGCCGCCGGGCGCTTCGGGCAGTGCCAGCCAGCGATGCGGCATGCGGTTGTTGGCCAGCGCGTCCAGTGGCGGCAGGCCCAGTTGCAGCGCATGGTATCCAAACGCATCGGCGACCGCGTCGGCAAACCGGGCGCGCTCCCAATCGAGCAGATAGCGCCCTGGCGGGGTCTGGAACCAAGCGGCCAGTTCCGCCCCGAGCGCCTGCGCCTCGTCGCTGGCCCGCTGCGGCTGCGTTTCGGCGGCACGATCATCGGACATGGCCGACAGCGACGACGGTCAGTCGGCGGCGGCGGCCAGCGCCGGTGCCGGCGCCGCATCGGTATCGGCGTCGGGCTGGCCCAACACCACGGCGCGCACCATCTCACGCATGGCGCGCTTTTCGGGGAACGTCAGGTTGCGCCCCAGTTCGTGCCGCACACGCATCAGGATGCGCCGGTCGGCTTCGGGCGGCACGCCGATCTGCCCGCGCATGGCATCGGCCAGTTCTTGCCGCCCGTCTTCAGGCTCGTCGTCCCACCACGACTGGATGATGCGCGAAACCTCCGCACGCCAGTGGTCGTCGGGCTCGGCCGGGGCGCGCGAGGGCGGCACCGAGCGCTGGCCGGCATTGATGTCGTCGCCCTCTGCCCGGCTGGTGCGGGGCACAGCGTAGCCCACACCCGGTGTGGTCAGCGCACTCCAGGCGCTCATGGGCACGGCCACACGGCGGTCGGCCTGCATCAGCAGCCGGGCCCAGCTCGGGTCTTCCTTCGACAAGTGGCCGAAGTCGTGCACCGCGTCATCCGCCACCAGCACCACCCGCGCACCCCAGGACTGCGCTTCGTCCAGATAGGGAATCAGGCGCTCGTCATCGCTGGCGACGAGCAGCCAGCCCGCGCCGTGGCGCGCCAACTGGACGATCTCTTGCCCCAGCGCGCGCACCAGCGACAGCCCACCGTCGGTCGAGTGTCGCGGTACCAGCCGCACCACGATGTCGTCGTGCAGCTCGGTCGGCGACGCGTCGCTGAAGAGTAGCGTGCGCAGCAAGGGGGCTTCGGCGCCCGCGAGCCGGGCCAGGTGCGCCAGCACGCCAGCCAGCGATCCGCGCTGCAGCGTGTTGTGCTGCGTTCCGGTGACCTGAGACGCGAGCCAGACCAAGTAGCGTTCATCGACCAGCGCGATGACCGACCCACCCGTGGCTGCCGACGACGCGGACGACCCCAAACGATGGGGGGAGCGCTTATTGAGGTGGTATTTGGTTTTCATGAAGAACGATCCGATGGGGAGGTATGTTCAGCGGCAGAGTCACACCAGCCGACTGAAACGATAGAAAGCCAAAAGGCGTGGCGAATGCAAAGGTTGCCACACGCGGATTGTGCCGCAAGTGCGGGCTGCACAGGGGCCCGGGGAGCTCAACGCCCCTGGTCCGTCGGGGGCGCCTCTGGCCCCAGGACCCATGCTTGCCGACGACGGGCACGCGCCGCAGCCTCGGCGTCCCCGGCGGCATCAGCCAGGCGGGCCTGTACCCCCAACCAGACCGCCAGCGGCCGCCGCCAGCCCTGCGCCGAAGCGGTATCGACCAGAACGGCCACGCCGGCCGCATCGAGCCGGCCTGCCCGCCACGCGACGCTGCCCGCAACCAGCCGAGCGAGCGGGTCGGGCACCGACTGCAACGCCAGCACCAACTCACCAGGAGGCGCCCTCTGGAGCAGCCGCTGGGCCACGGGCTGGTGGGCGGGCGGCAGCGCGGTCACGGTCGGCGCAGTCGTGGGCACATCGGGCCATGCGAGCCACGCGGCGTATGCCTGCAACGCGGGCCCAGCATCGGGCAGGTAGGGCTGCGCGGCAGTGCACCCATCCCACACGAGCGCGGTTTGCTCGACGGCGCAGCGCGACAACGCCACGTGGGCCAGCACGTCGGCGCGGCCGGTGGCGGCGGCGGCCTGGAGTGCCCGGTGCCACTGGGCTTGAGCCACCCTTGCCTGACCCGCCAGCGTCGCGGCCATTGCCTGCTCGACGGCTTGGCGCACGTCGAGCTGCCAAACGGGCGGCGGCGTGCCCGCACAGCCGGTCAGGGCGGCCATGACGCCGACGGCCAGCCAACGGGTCAGCATCGACCAGGGGGCTTGTCGCGGGCTCATGGCAGACGCAGCTCCGGGTTGGCGCCGAACGGCCAGCGGCGCTGGATGTCGAGGATCATGCCGTCCACGCGGCGCAGCGTGGTTTCGACCTCGGCGCGCAGCGCGTCCAGGTCTTGGGTGGCGGTGCGCGCGTTGGCCGCCACACCCTGCGCCTCGACCAGCACCGCATCCACCCGCTGCAGCGTGGCGCGCAAATCGAGCAGCAGCTCGCGCGCCTGCCGCACACCGCCCTGCACGTCGTCGGCCAGCCCTTGCGCGCCAAAGACGCGCTGATCGGCCTGCTGCACCAGGCGTTCTGCGCGCTCGGCCACCCCTTGCAGGCGCTGCAACAGGCGTCGCACATCGTCCACGGCTGCGGTCACGCGCTGGCGGTCGGCATCGTTGCCCATGAGCACGCCCAACACCCCTTCGCGCCCGTTGGCACGGGCGAGCAGCTGTTGCAGCTCGCGCAGACTGGCGTTGAGCGGTGCGTCGGCGGCGGTCATGGCTTTGATCTGCTCCAGCAGCTCGCGCGCAGTGTTGACCATGCGCGGCAAGTCGGCCAGCGCGTCGCCGCGCAATACCGGCCGCTGCGCCCCGTCGGGCAGCAGCGGCCCCTCCAGCACACCGGTGTAAGCCCGCAGGCGCACACCGCCGACCAGCCCCCGCTCCATGGTGAAGACACTGCCCTCGCGCAGCCAGTGCGCCTCGCGCCGCGCCACGTCGATCACGATGCGCACCGTCCCGTCGGGGGCCAGTTCGATGCGGCGCACGCGCCCGATGGGAAACCCCGAAAACGTCAGGTCCATGCCCACCGCCACGCCCTCGGCGTCGTCGGCGGTCAGCACCAGGGTCTGCGTCGGCTCGAACACGCCACGCGCGTACAGCACATACAGCGTCGAGGCCAACAGCAGCACACCCAGCAGCACCAGCAGGCCGCGCGCGCGGCGCTCGACGGCCGCCGCGATCGCGGGCGGCTCCCGATCGGCATGGGCTGGCGGCGGGGGGTCGGACACCGGGTTCATGGGCTCAATAATAGTTGCCGATCAGCGACAGCAGCTCCACCAGCAACAGAACGGCGGCGGTGCGCACCAGCGCCCGCACGTCGCCCTGGGGCGACGACTCGAACGCCGCCACCATGGGCACCAGCGAGATCGCCAGCGCAAACCCCAGCGTCTTGAACACGAAGATCAACGCGACCGCGGGCGAAAAGACATGTCCGACGGCGCGCGTGTAGGGGGCCAGGGCCCACGGCGTAAAACCGTACAGGTTGAGATAGGCCAGCACCAGCGCCAGCACGGCGCTCAGCATCACGAGCAGCAGCGTGGCAAACACCCCACTGAGCACGCGCGGCAAGGCCAGCTCGCGCAGCGGATCCTGCCCTGCGCGGCGCAGTGCATCGAACGTGCCGCCGTCGCGCAGGGCTTGCAGCGCCCGCCCGTGGCCCACCGTGACGCGCAACAATACGAACAACGCCGCCGTCAGGGGAATGAGCTCCAGCACCAGCACCCGCACCACCATCTCGACCGCATACTGCGTCAGCCCATAGCTGATGGCGGTGACGACCACGATACGGATGAGCACTTGCCCGAACAGCGCCGACAGCACGGCATACCACCACACCGCGGGCACGGCAGCGGCGACCAGTTGCTCGGCCAGCGCGTGCCAGCGCGCGCCGCGGTAGCTGGACGCCATGCACGCCCACGCCAGCACCCGGCCCGTCAAGCGCAGCCACTCGCCCCAGTGGGCCAGCGCGGCCAGGGGCCCACGCCGGGCGGGGATGGCGACCAAGGGATCACGGCGATCGGCGCTCATGGCGTCATCCTAGTCCATCAGGGCCCAGGCGACGTGCTCGCGCACCAGTGCGGGCGTGTCGGGGTCGGCCAGCGCAGGGGCCAGCGCCGACTCGATCGCGGCTTGCTGCGCAGTGTCGCCCCGCGCACGGGCAGCCGCGCGCGCATTGCCCAGCGCCACGGCCAGGTTGCGCCGCCAGCGCTGGTAGCCGATGCGCCGGATGGCGCTGCCCTCGGTGTGGCGCAAAAACTCGCCCTCCGACCAGGCCCATAGCGGCAGCAGTCGCGGGGCGGCCAGGGCGTCGCGGGCGTCGAAATCCGGCAGCGGGCTGCGGCGCGCGTACTTGTTCCAGGGACAAATCAACTGGCAATCGTCGCAGCCGACAATGCGGTTACCCAGCGCGCGGCGCAGCGGCACGGGGATCGGCCCCTCGTGCTCGATCGTCAGGTACGAAATGCAGCGGCGCGCATCGAGCCGGTAGGGCGCGACGATGGCACCCGTCGGGCACACGTCGATGCACGCCTGGCAGCGGCCGCAGTGCGCCGGGTGCGCAGGCGTGGGCGGCAGCGCCTGGTCGATAAAAATCTCGCCCAGAAAAAACATCGACCCCGCGTCGCGGTGCAACGCCAGCGTATGCTTGTCGCGCCAGCCCAGGCCACTGCGCGTGGCCAGCTCCACCTCCAGCACCGGTGCCGAGTCGGTAAACACGCGCGTCTGGGGCGCGGGCTGCCCCGCCGCGACCCACTCGGCCTCGATGCGCTGCGCGAGCTGCTGCAGCCGCCGCCGCAGCACCTTGTGGTAGTCGCGTCCGCGGGCGTAGATCGAGACGACGGCAGCGTCCGGGTCGGCCAGCCGCGCCCACTCGCGCGCGCGCCAGTCCTCGCCCGCGTCACGCGGCAAGTAGTCCATGCGCGCCGTGATCACGCTCAGCGTGCCCGGCACCAACTCCGCCGGGCGGGCGCGCCGCAGCCCATGGCGCGCCATGTAGTCCATCGTGCCATGAAAGCCTGCGGCCAACCAGGCCAGCAACCCAGGCTCGGCATGCGACAGGTCGACGGCACTGACGCCGATCTGGGAAAATCCCAGCGCGCGCGCCCAGCCGCGGATGCGCTCGACCCAAGCGACGCCGGTGTCCGGTGTCGGCTGGGCGGGCGCATCGGCCCCGCTCGGCGTGGGTATTGGCTGCATGCGCCGCGATTGTAGGAAGTCCCCGAGAAAGATCCATGTCTTCGTCCCCCACGCCCCCGCCCACCGCCACGCGCGACTGGCTTGCCGCCAGCGAGGACGACACCGCGCGCCTGGCACAACGGCTGGCTGCAGCCATGCAGGCCGACGCGTCGCTGGCCGACGCGCTGCTGACCCTGCGCGGCGAGCTGGGCGCGGGCAAGACCACCTTCGTGCGCCACCTGCTGCGGGCGCTGGGCGTGACGGGGCGCATCAAGAGCCCGACCTATGCCCTGGTCGAGCCCTATGAGCTGCCCGCCACCCCTGCGTGGGGCGGCCCCCTGCCCGCCTGGCACGCCGATCTGTATCGCTTCGACGACCCGCGCGAGTGGGAGGACGCGGGCCTGCGGGAACTGTTCGCCGGGCGCGGGCTCAAGCTGGTCGAATGGCCGGACAAGGCCGGCCCGCTGCTGCCCATGCCCGACCTCGACCTGCTGTTGCGGCACACCGACGACGGTGGCCGATACATCACCCTCAGCACCCGCTCCGCGCGTGGCGTGGCCCTGCTCGACACCGCTGCATGAGCCGATCGCTGAACGCCGAACGCCGCGCCCTGATGAGACACCTGCACGCACTGCTGGTGCTGGCAGGATTGGGGGGCAGCTGGCCCGCCTGGGCCGCGCGCGTGGTGGGCGTGCGGGTGTGGCCCGCACGCGACTACACGCGTGTGACCATCGAGTCCGACACCGCCTTGCAGGCCACCACCCTGTACGTGGCTGACCCGCCGCGGCTGGCGGTAGACATCCGGGGTGCCGACCTGCTGCCCAGTTTGCAAGAGCTGGTACAGCGCATCCAGCCCGACGACCCATTCGTGGCGCGCGTGCGCGTGGGACTCTACGACCCTGACACGGTGCGGCTGGTGCTCGACCTCAAACAACCGGTCGGGCCGCAGGTATTCCAGCTCGAGCCGGTGGCCGCGTACCAGCACCGGCTGGTGCTGGACCTGTACCCGCTGACCCCGCCGGACCCCCTGGAAGAGCTGATCGCACGCCACGTGGCACGCGCCCCGGCGCCAACGTCCGGGGCCGACGCGGCCATATCACCGTCCACCCACACCGCTGGGCCGCCCGCTGTGGACGAAGACCCCATTGCCGACTTGATTGCGCGCCGCGAACGGCAAGAAGTCGCCCCGCCCCCGGCGCCACCGCCGGCTGCACGCGCCCCGGCGGCCCGCCCCACGCCCAGCCCCGACGGCCCCCGCCGCGCACCCAGCGAGCGCCTCATCATCGTCGCCCTCGACCCCGGCCACGGGGGAGAAGACCCCGGCGCGATCGGCCCCGACGGCACCCGGGAAAAAGACGTCGTGCTGGCCATCGCGCACCGCCTGCGCGAACGCCTGGATGGCACGCGCATCCAGGGCAACCCGGTGCGCGTGTTCATGACGCGCGACGCCGACTTCTTCGTGCCGCTGCACGTGCGCGTGCAAAAGGCGCGCCGCGTGCAAGCCGATCTGCTCGTGAGCGTCCACGCCGACGCTTTCTTTACCCCGCGCCCACGCGGTGCCAGCGTCTATGCCCTCAGCGACAGCGGGGCGTCGAGCGCCGCCGCGCGCTGGCTGGCCAACCGCGAAAACGCCGCCGACCGCATCGGCGGCCTACCCGTCAACGTCAAGGACGTGACCGTGCAACGCACGCTGCTCGACATGAGCATGACCGCGCAGATCAACGACAGCCTGCGCTTAGGCGCCACCCTGCTGCGCGAGATCGAGCGAGTTAGCGTCCTGCACAAGCCACGCGTCGAACAAGCCGGCTTTGCCGTGCTGCGCGCGCCCGACATCCCCAGCGTGCTGGTGGAGACCGCCTTCATTAGCAACCCCGACGAAGAGCGCCGACTGCGCGACCCGGCGTTTCAGGCCCGCATCGCCGAAGCGCTGGAGCGCGGCATCCGGCGCTACTTCGAGCGCAACCCGCCACTGGCGCGCAATCGGTCCACCTGATGAGCCCCGACGCCCCCATCCCACGCCGCGCCATCCGCCCCCTGCCCGACGAGCTCATCAGCCAGATCGCTGCGGGCGAAGTGGTCGAGCGGCCCGCCTCCGTCGTGCGCGAGCTGGTCGACAACGCCCTCGACGCGGGCGCGCGCCAGATCACGGTGCGCCTGGCTGGTGGCGGTGTGCGCCTGATCGCGGTGGAGGACGACGGCATCGGCATCCCACGCGAGGAACTGCCCGCCGCCGTGCAACGCCACGCCACCAGCAAAATCCGCGACCTGGCGGAACTCGAATCCGTGCTCACGATGGGCTTTCGTGGCGAG
>Ga0308017_1000663_pt1 | contig 10240 bp, 7 predicted proteins | sample Neamet280_FD_203145 | JGI IMG/M metagenome (GOLD analysis project Ga0308017, IMG submission 203145) | Marine microbial communities from water near the shore, Antarctic Ocean - #280 | ecosystem: Environmental > Aquatic > Marine > Unclassified | place: Southern Ocean | collected 2014-10-01
TTTTCTATTATTATTTTTTATTTATACTAAAATAAGACTAATAAGACTATAACACTATTTACTGTTGTATTAAAAGAAATTGAAACCAAAAAACACAAAGCCTTAAAAATGTGTTAAAGCCTAAAATTTTATATGGTTAATTATCTGTTTTCCAATAATTTCAGTAAATATAGTTGGAATAGTATTACCAAGCATCTTCCATTTTTCATTTTTGTTTCCTACAAAATCATAATTATAAAAACCCTGTAACTTTAACCCATCATCGATGGTCAACCTATATTCTTTATCATCTACCCAATAACCATCCCAATTATGTCTATCATCAATTGGAGAATGTTTTCCACCACATCTTAAAGTATAAGCAATATCTTTTTCAAAGTTTTGTCCAAGATAATCAGTAAGTGTAGTATTTTTTTTATACTTACTAAATTCAAAGAAATTATCCAAATCATTCACTTCAATATTTTTAAACCCAACTATAAATAATCTTTTTCTCATTTGCGGGATTCCATAATCACTACATTTTATAACCTTATAAACAACACTATATCCTTCCTTTTCTAATTCTTCTTTAATTAGAGCAAAACTTTTACCTTTATCATGATTCAAAAGGGCTTGGACATTTTCTAATATAACAATTTTTGGTATATTTGTTTTTACAAATCTCATTACTTGTGAGAACATAGTTCCTCTACTATCATTAAATCCTTTATGATGTCCTGCTTGTGAGAATGGCTGACAAGGAAACCCAGCACATAGAATATCGTATGATTCAATACTGGATGGTTCAATATCACAAATATCACCTAAAACATCTATATTATAATTTTTTTTATAATTTTCTTTTGCTGGTTTATAAATATCAGAAGCCATAACACATTTAAATCCTAACTTTTGAAATGAATAATGAAATGACCCCATTCCACAAAATAGATCAATGTATTTTACTTGATTACTTAAGTTTTCCTGTGGTTGCATAATGTCTGTATTTATATTTATTTTTATAAGTCTTAATGTTAATTTTTGGGAAACTATTTTTATTTATGATTATACTTTTTATAATTTATTTTTTTTTTTTAAGAAAATAAGACTAATAAGACTTTAAATTGTTGTTTCGGTTCTATTGAAACCAAAAAATACAAAGCCTTATTTTATTGTTAAAGCCTAACAAACATTTTTAATTTAAAAAGAACAAGCCATACGACCATTTTCAGGGTTTATCATATAAGCAACCGTAACACTGGAAACAAGGCATTGATGTTGTGCTTCTGTCGCTGTTGTGGTCGCATTATTTTTATAAGCCTGAAGAGATGACACTGTTAAATTTGTAGTATCCAAACCTGAAATATTATTCTCGCCACCTTGGTCAAAAGTCCCGCACGCGATACCGACTACACCTCTTGGTTTTACTTTTGTTAAGAGACCATTTACGGCTTGTCGTTCGTTTAATTTTGTTCCGTTAGAGTTCATTTGAGTGTTAGAAAGAGACTGACTTGTTCCCGAAAAACAGGCCTGTGTATTCATAACAACCTCACAAAGGGATTCTATTTTTTGACGAGGGAATAATTCAGAACCGATGCGGATTTGATATTCGTCAGCACCTAAAAATGGTAACCAAGTAGATTTTCCGTCGGGGTTTGGGAAGGCTCCTTGGATTATATTATCTAAACATCTATAACGACTATTTGGAACGAGTGTGTCCTGATTTGAGGTAGCGTTCTGGATTCCTATCTGGGTATCAATTAAAGACGCTTTATATTGCCTTCCGGTCCAGACAACTGGCTCACCACCTGTTCTCCATCCATTTCTTTCATTAATTACCTGCATACTAGCCTCATCATAAATATTGAGACGAGCGTCAAAATTAATATCACTATAAACACATGTAGACCTCTGGAGGGTTCCATCAGAAGTAATAATTTTTCTCATCTCATCCTCCCATGTAATTTGAATCTCAAGCGATGCGGAGAGATATGAAAGGGGGAGGTGTTTCAAACAACTTGACATTAATCCAAGAATAGGGACACTAAAAGACATCGGCTTAAGGAGTGCTTTGGTGTTGGGAGTTAGGACTGTTGGAGCCCCATACATAAGAGCAACACTGGTTCCCCCAAGGTAATTTTCAACTCCATTGTTGGGTGCGTCTAAAACAGAAGCCGTTGTAGCAGGTGCGTCTTTGGTTTCAAGAATACCCCCCCCTTCGGTTATTCCTCTTAAACCGGCCGAGTTGGTTCCGCAGTTTGCGATATTGAGAATACTCGCGCAATTGTTGTAATTATCGCAGACCAGGATGGAGGCGCCATTTGTAAGAATTTCTATTTTTTTAATACAATTTTGGCCGGCGTTAGGTGAAAGAAAATATTTAGTAGACGTGGCTGGTCCTGTTGTAGACGCCGTAATTTCTGCTGTGAAATTAAGATAAGATTCATCCGTGCAAAGAATAGAATTAATAACGTTATCAATACGAATTCGCGAAACGGCCCCCCCTTTGGTATCTCCACCTACACTTTGAAAACTTAATCGTTTTGTGTGCTTTGATAATGATTCTGTATCTGGACTGAATAAAACTCGTGGTTCAATCATTGTAGTAGTCATTTTTATATTATACCTATATATATTTATTTTGAATTTTTAACTTAATTGAAAATAAATAGAAATTTAATGTTATATATTTTTTTTAATAATTGTTTTGCCTTAAAAAGAGCAAGATAAAATTCCGTCTACGTTTACAGAATAAAGAACGTCATAATTAGCAAAATATGCCACCTGTAATCCGACAGTGGAATCTACTTCCGCATCAACTCCGACCTTTGCGACGACTTGGATTGCGGTAGTATTGGTTCCCGCGTTACCGCTCACCATACTATCCTCTAAATTAATACAGCAGACAGTCGCCGGGCAAACGTCTATCGAATTTCCAAGCCCCCCCCCTCCACCAAGTGCGTCTGGTCTCTGATTAAAAGCACATGACGCCGAATCTAAAAGATTATTAGAAGTAGCAAAAGACACATTCGAAAAAGTTGCGTTCGTAGAGGCACATGCTTGGGCTATATTAGTGGCTGGGGTTTGCGGGTAGTTTATTCCTGCTATGGAGTATTGTATGCCGTCTTTTTTACCAAAGTAGCCCAAACAAGCAGTTTCAGGACAATCCGTCAGAGAAGTAGATCCACGTGGGACAAATCCAGTGGTCGCAATTGTTTTAAGAGATTTATACCTAAATCCAGAAAGAACTTTGTTGATTTTAGTCCCAGCAGTGAGTTCAGCCGGGGTGAGAGTAGTTTCAGAATCAAGACTCCAGCATGAACCAGACCACGACATAATACCCTCATCATCGCGACTCATACGATATATTTCGGCAAAAGTTGCGTCTGACACGGTTACCACTTTAGCATTAAAACTAACATTAGAAATATTCAATGTGGAAGATGAATGGGTTATTGATGTTGGCGTGGTTGCTTGCCCACCATAAGGAGTCCAAAATACGGAATGTGTATCGGCAAATCTGATTTGAATTTCTATATCAGACGAAAGGAACCCCATCGGAAGCATCTTATTAGGACTACCAAGTAAACCGAGTAAAGGGAATCCTACGGTTTGAGTTGGAAATGTTAATGAGGTATCGGTGTCAGTCCCAGTTGTAGGAATAGGGGTTCCGAGGTGCGCACATCTGTAGTCATTAGAGGTTGAATTTTTTGCTAAAGAAACCCCTTGTGAATTATAAACAGAAACGTTACTATTCCGAAGAAGAGCGCAGATTTTGTAATAATTATTAAACTGATTTATGAGACGTCCTCCACAATAAACCAAAATTGATTGAATTGCCGATTCGGCACCTAAATCACACATATTAACACGTGGTTTTAAATCTAATCCAGTCGTTGGCGTAGTAAAGCCAGTTCCGACGAGTTTGGCTCCTAAATCAAATTGAAGATAGGATTGCGAAGTATCTATAAAAGTGTTAGTAGAATGAGGTAACCTAATTCTGGCTTCCTGACCCCCTACAAGTTCGGATTCCTGTGCTTGAAAGAGAGTGCGGTTTGCGGTTGAGTTTGGAGATTCTTGGGCGGGTTCAAATATATTCTGACGTTGAACAATAGACATTTTTTGTTATATATATACTAAATATTTTAAATGCTAAATACCTACTTTTTTTTAATCAAAATTTATTATTACATTTTTTTTATCAACTGAAAATGTGTTTTCCTTAATCTTCTGTTTAAATTTCTTATAACTTTTTGATAAAATATATTTATCGTTTTCTTCTCTCAATACTGCTTGAAACTCATCTAACATCATTGATATGTGTTTGTCTGTATATTTTGGTTTTTTCTCTTCTCCATCGAATATAAATTTGTCACTTATTCCCATTGGATTTTCAATATTTTTGTAACTATTAATAATATTCATATAAATGTTATTAATAATTTTTTTTGTATTCTTAAACGCCTTTCTATTTTTCAACAAAAGTTTTATAAGTCTTAATGTTAATTTTTGGGAAACTATTTTTATTTATGATTATACTTTTTATAATTTATTTTTTTTTTTTAAGAAAATAAGACTAATAAGACTTTAATAAAGAATTCGGTTCTATTGAAACCAAAAAAACAAAAGTCTTATTTTATTGTTAAGTCTTAATAGTTTTTAAGAAATAATGGTTATTTATTATTACTTAAAGATTTAAATTGTATATATTTTAAAAGAACCGACTTTTTTTTCCTCCTTTTCCTGCTTCTAGAACCTGGGGAGATATTTTTACTTTTTTAACTGGTTTTTGCTCTTCTGGTTCGTCGTCTGAAGAGGTATCAGAACCAGAACTATCAGAAGCAAGTGCTTCATTAGCATATTTAGCGATTTCTTTCGCGGTATATTCATAATCTGATTCTTCTAATTCTGAAGAGTCTGACTCACTTGGCGGAGGTTTTTGTGGTAGGGGTTTAGGGATTAAATTCCCACGTTCAACTTTTTTTTTTGGCTTATCTTTTTTTACATGGTCAGGTTTTATTTTAGGCACTTTCGGGGCTTTTTGAACTGGAGGGGCTTTGACCTTTTTAGGTTCCTTTGTTTTTACTTTCTTTTCAATAGGTTTTTCTTTTGGAGGTTCTACATTATCTTCTATTATATTTAAATTTTTTTTTGTTTTTTTCTTTTTTATTATTACTATTTTTTCTTCTTTTGGAATTACCTTAACATTATTTTCTTTAACTTGTTCGTCTAATGCTTTAAGTTTGGCGATTCTTCTTTCTTTATTCATTGCCACTAATTTAGCAGTTGCGTCTAACTGCTTTTGGGTGCGTGGTTTTTTTTCTTTGATAGGTTTTTCGTCTGTCATTTTATATAGTGCCTTAAGATATTTTTATATATTTTTTGAACTAATATTATTTAATCATTCTGATAAATATCTTCTGAACTATTTGTTATTTTTAATCTATTAAAGTTTTTCGTTATCATATTTTCATATTTATCTATCATAAAAAAATTATATTTCTCATCAAAAATATATTGTAAAAGTTCTTCTAACTCTTTATTTTTAAACTGCGGAAGTATTTCCCAGTGAACTCTCTCAAGTTCTTTTAAGGAATGAATTTTAAAATGATACACACACCTAACTATCTCACGTAATGCTTTTGGAATTCCAAGGTAAGATTGCGAGGTAATCCATACGGTCGTATGGAGGTGTCTGTGATTAGCCATAATCCTTTTAAGCCAATAAAGGACGTATTTGTTACGGAGTTCCGACATACAGTCATCTATAACTATTAATGAATACTTATTTTTACCATCTTCATCTCCAGCCTCTTTTAATGATTTACATTCTTTATAAACTTTTTCAATTGTTTGTTCGTCTAATAAATCATGCGTTCTATCTTGATGGACCAGTGTCAAAGCACTTTTATCTCCAAAGCAATCGCGACTTGATTCAGGGCAGATTAAATGTATTTCATCGAAACATTGTTTATATTGATTTTTATCCAGAAGCATCGAATTAAGTAGATTAGACTTCCCACTATTCGGCTGACCGATGATGAAAGCAGAATGACATATATTAATACAGGGTTCCTTTATGCTTTTTGATATTACTTTATTTCGGGTGGTTTTCGCCACAAATACTTTATTTTCTAATTGTTCCTCTTCAATTTTCATTATTATTAATACACTATATTAAAAATCACCCTTAAACGAAGATTCTATTTCGTAGTTAATTTCATCATTAATTAATATTTTTGTTTGGTCTGCCCCATCCACCAATTGAAGTTCCAATATACTAATATTATTATCCATTACCTTTTTAGATGACCCAATGTAATCTTTATTTTCATAAATTCCGATTGTATTTTGCTCTCGGGAGTTAATCGAATTACCGCTCCCCCCAGAACACGGTTCAACTATACCAATTATAGATTCGGCTGTCTCTCCGTTTTGTAATCCAGTCCCAGTAGCAGAGCATATATATTTGATATACGTCGCTCCAGCGGGCATCCCCTCAAAAGTGAATGGGAAACTGCTACTTTGACCGGTTACATCAAACCCAACTACTGGTCCTAAATCTGTTGTTCCCTCGAAATAATTCGCTGTATAAGTGTATGTTATAATCAAAGCACTTTCTGTTGGGTATGGTGTCATAGTATAAGTCCCGTCGGCTGTTATATTAACTGGATAAACCCCTCCATTAAATTCTAAATCAAATGGTTGTGGTGCTGGTGGGATTTGTGGGATAATTGATATTGCTAATCTCGCGGTTTCCCCTCCCTGATCCCCACCAGTGGCAGAGCATCCATACTCAATGTATTTTGTTCCAAGAGGCATATTAGCATATACGAAAGGGAATGTAGATGGGGTAGTCTGACTAAATCCAGTGACTACTCCAAGAGAAGCATCAAACTCATTATTAAATGTAGCAGTATAAGCATACGTTACTCCGTTATCTATTGGATTTGGTGTGACTGAATAGGTAGCATCGACTACTATTTGTGCTGATTGATTTTGAAAGTCTAAAACAAAAGGTATCGCAGGGGACGCATGAATTATAACGAGAGATGCGAATGCTTGGACATTCTCACTACTCGTGCAGACATATAAAATATATTCAGCGGATGCTGGAACAGATGCCAGAGTGATACTAAAATTACTAATCGGACCAGTTACATCAAATCCAATAAGTGGACTAATTAATATATCAGCCGAGGTATAATAATTAGCAATCCACGTGTATGTTATAGGTGATGGTCCAACTGGATTCACTATCATTTTATATGCTCCATCTGAGGTAATAGTATTATTTAAACCTCCGCTAAACTCTATATTAAACTGACTATCATTATTCGCTAATACCACCCACGGAGTCGCCTTCGTATAAGTATCCGGATTTTGACTCGATGCGTTATTATCATTTGGATAAGTAGGGCTGATATATTGACCGCTTAATACATTACTACTCGTAATGGTATATGTTGTATCGGTAAGTTCCCAACTTCTGCGCATAATAACTTGAGTTTCACTCAAAAATGTTAGATCTATCTCGACTGGGAATATTGGGTATTTAAATGGTGATACTGAATTAGAGATTAACACCGATGTTACCAGTGTCCCCACATTGGAAACACTAAACATACCACTCTCATATTGTGCTGGTGTAAAATTATTAGGTTGCGGTAACTCATCTAATGGTCTAAAATTGATTGGTTGCCCATTCGTATTGGTAATAGTAAATATATTTCCAACGTTAACACCCCACGTAAATGGCTGAGGACTCCACGTCCCAGTTAGTGCTACACCACCTAATGTGCCGATCCACCCCGCACCATTGGTATCTAAACCCGGATTCACAGTGTTAGAAGTGAATTCTATAGTATTACCATTTGGAGCCCATACATTAGCAGTTGTTTGAGTCCATTCTGACCACGTTCCCGCTAAATACCAAGCAGTTCCCGCCGGTCCACCTTTTGCAGTTCCAGATTGGGGGTAGTTCCCCGCGATAATATTCGGAGAAAAATCAAAGATTTCGTAGTCTGGCTTAATAGTCGTCCCTGATTTTGCTATTACACTACCTTCTAAATCCCAATATTTATCATCAATAACGATAAATGAAGATTCGAGTTGAACTTCAACTCTTTGTGTTTCATTTGTAAGTGGTAGAAGTATTTCGAATGATGTTTTTTTAACATCAAAATTAAATTGTTGTCCCGCCGAATTTGAACCGATAGAGATAGCCAAGATTTGGTCTGTTCTACTATCACTTAATGGAATAATAGTTTCAACTAATGAATTATCAAAGGTCGTCCCGAGTGGTGGAGTTCCAAAGTAGGTTGTTTTAGTTCCATACCATCCTCCAGCAGTCCCCACGGTATAAACATTAAAAAATATATTCCCAGATTGTAGAACTAAATTATTTTTCATAGATATTTTTAGATCTCTTAATTGGGAATAAATAAAGGGAATCGCTCCGGGAGCAGTCGCAAAATAAAGGTATAATTCCATTTTATCGGCATTAGCCTGTCCCGTTTTGGTAAAATTGAATCCGTATTCTGTATCTGTGACGAGTGCTACATTTGATGCAAAATAGCCGTAGTCTGTGGGTGAGGTATAGGTCACTACTATATCTGGTAATGGCGTTGGAGGAACGATTGGTGCTGATGAAATCGGACCATATGGAACAGTCGAACTAATCTGCTGTGCTAATAAATCTAAAATAATAACATCTCCGTTTGGTCTAAATAAATAAACTTGATTATCTTGCCCTAAAACTCTTAAAATAGAGCAATATTCCGTTTCTACTTGGGGTCCGCCCGCAATATATGGTAGACCAGCATATGGTTGCCCCACTGCCCCATAATTACCAGTCGGTAGATAATGGGATATACTCCCACGGCCTGCGAAAAAAAAATTCCATCCAAATATAGCATACCATTGGTTGCCGGTTGAAACTTGTTCAACTGATGCCCCAACATGATAAACATAATTTAGATTCTGTGAACCAATAACCGTTGGGACAGCAGTTGGAGATGTCGTCGCGATATATTGAAGGGGTGGACTAAGAGCATTATCCACCCAAAAAATTAAGTGTTCGCCAGTATTAGCGGGTTGATTTTCGCTACCATGTGTTATGGCTATATTAGTTGGAAGGTCCGGGAACATAGTAGGAATACCTATATCACTAACGGTGGTAGTATTAGATAATTCATCGTGAATAAATACCTCATTTAAGAGGGTAGTGGGATTCATTCTAAAAAAATATGTTATCGTAGGGTCATTATCGAAACCGACACTGGCGGAATGGTCCCATGGAACTCCATCAAAAATATTTGTCATTGTTTTATAATATACTATCAATATATTATAAAATAATTTTTAGCCTTAATAATCTTTTTTATAGATTTATTCAGAATAGACACCGGTTAGAGTATGACTTGGAGTATAAGCAGGAGACGGGTAGTTACCTATTCCACCTCCGGTAAAGGCGTTCCAATTTAAACCGATTGAGTGTTGAGAGGTCTGACCGAGAGTGGTGTGATTGTTATTTAAATAATCAACAGTTGTTGAAAGAAGAGGGTAAATCCCGATATACCAAGTCGCGTTTGTATGGATTCCATATGAAAATAATAAATAGGTATTCGTAGTAGTATCCATTCTAAACAAATGGTGGTCTACAGATTCCTTAAAATATCTCGGGGGACTTGGGTCTCTATATAAACTTCCGACTGAGATATAATCACCATTTAAAGCCGGAGTATATGGATGATTCGCAACAGTTAGAGTATGAGTAGGGTTTGGAATTGATATTGGAACAACATCCTCAGCAGGTAAAGAAGTAGTTACATTATTCGAACTTAATACTGTTGCTTCTATAGGTATCATGGCTATAATATTTTTCATTCCTTTATTCATTGTCGCATAAGAATCAAAATTTAAATTTGTTTTAAGAAAAAGAGGAGAAGGGTTTAATCCCACGGGATAGGCTAAAGTCCTATTAATAGCATCAGCACCAGCCCCTGGATAAGTCCCGGTTGGATTTGTAATTGTAGCAGTTCCAATATCTCCACCAGAGGTCCATTGTAGAGTCCCCCCTCCAATGTTCGGGGGAACGCCGGGATGAGTCGCAATATCACCAAAATACGTTTCTGCCGAACCAGGGACAGCCTGTAATTGTGCTAATGTCACACCTACCCAATCAAAATCAGGAGCCTGGAAAAATACACCTGCTGGACCATTAGACTTTAACATCCAAAATACATACCTCCCTTGT
>Ga0308017_1000664_pt1 | contig 10234 bp, 14 predicted proteins | sample Neamet280_FD_203145 | JGI IMG/M metagenome (GOLD analysis project Ga0308017, IMG submission 203145) | Marine microbial communities from water near the shore, Antarctic Ocean - #280 | ecosystem: Environmental > Aquatic > Marine > Unclassified | place: Southern Ocean | collected 2014-10-01
CTGATGCTGGTACCACAAGAAACGAAGAGTTAATTGAAAGCTCTTTAGAAAACGTTGCTAATAATACTTTTACTTTAGAAGACACAGAAGACATTGTAGAAAGTCCAACACCTATTACTGATGATCCTATTGTTCCGGGTGCTCCTGATAATCCATCTGATCCTGTCCTTGGGATTGATGATGGCGTTAATAACGGTCCTGATTTAGGACAAGAATTTGATGCTTTTAATATTTCAAGTTTTGATCCTAATATGAACTCTGGGGATAGCAATGCATATGGAGCTTATGGTCCACAGATTGGACAAGATTTTACTAGAGATACCAAATACTTTGAATCAGTTAACGAAGGTCAACTAAGTGCTTCTGCTATGGCAACAGAATATATGACTGCATTTGGTTTGCCAGCAACTTTAATTCCAAAAATAATGGCAGTATTCCAAGATGGTATGCCTGCTAGTTCTATTCTTCCTTTTGTAAGATCAACTACAGAGTACCAATCTAAATTTCCTGGTATGCAAGAAAGAAGAGACTCAGGTTTATCACCATTAAATGAAGCAGAGTATTTAGATCTTCAAGATGGTTACACTAGACTTATAGATTCTGCAGGTATTGATAGAAAATTTATGACTGCAGAAGACACAGCTAATCTAATAAAGCAAGATGTTTCATTAAACGAATTTCAAAGTCGAGTTGCTTTAGCTGAAGAAGCAGCTAACTCAGCAGACTCAGAAACAATTAAACTTTTAAGAGATCAATACAATTATTCGCAAGGCGATATTACTAGTTTGTATCTTGACGTTGATAAAACTAAAAACATTGTTGATGCTCGCCGTGTAATGAACTCAGCTAATCTTGCTACGTCAGCAGATAGAATTTTAGGTGGCGGCATAGGAGAAAGTGCTAATGTCACTGGCAAAACATCACGAAGTATCAAATATGAACTTGGTGATTTGCTACGTCGAGCTAATGTTCAAGAGCGAGAGCTACAAGCACAACTTAATCCTGCACGAGCTTTAACAAGTAACCTTGTAGGAGAACAAACTATAGATGAAGGTACAGTTGCTCGTGGTACTTTCAATCTTGACACAGTTAGTTCAGATACAGTACGTCGTCGAAGAGAAAATAGGCTTACTAACTTCCAAGGCAGTAGCGGTTTAGGTGCTTCAGGTCAAGGCGGTTTAGGATTCGGCACTACTAATACTTGACTTAGACAATAAATGCGTGTTTACTTATAGCTAAGTGGTTTGGCCCCGGTAGGGTGAGCTATACTACGAATGCTTCCGTTTGAAGTTCCACCGCTAAAAACGTGTTTATTAAGGTGTGTGAAATTATGGCAGAATCCGACTCCAGAACTGGTGAAGGTACTGAAGATTCAAAGCAAAATTGGCGACGCGATTTAGAAAATCGTGCTACTACCGGTGACGAAGCTCGTAAGGAGAACACGGTACTTAAAGCTCAAATTCTTTCTTTAACAAAAGACAGTTTGTTTCGATCAGCAGGTTTAAACACTGAAGATAAAGCAACTCAATATTTTGTTAAAGCTTATGAAGGTGAACTTGATGTTGACGCTATCCGTATGGAAGCTGAAGCAACAGGGTTCCTCGGAAGAGGACAATCTTCGCAGCAGGAGGATAGAGGTTATGACTATTCTGCTGAAGAAAGAATGGCAGCGGCAAGCGATGGCGGCGAACCATACATTCCAGATGATCTTAGCAAACAAATGTCTTCAGCTAAATCTTTAGATGATTTAAAAGACATATGGGAATCAGCGGGCCATATGTGGAATGCAGCAACCTGATCTTAACGGAGTCCTATAGATAGGACTTTAGACATGGCATTTACTCCTCCATTTACAGCGAATAACCCTACTGGTACAGGACAACTTCCTCTTTCAGTACAAGAAGCGTATTCACTTACAGCACATTTTGCTTTACGTGCAGCGCCTTTGTATGAAATGATTGCTGATGTTCGTTCAACTGCTCAGACCCATAGTGGTTCTGGCGTCCAGTTTACTTTCTATAATGAAATGGACCAAGCTACAGCAGCTTTAGCTGAATCAGTTGATGTGACACCAGTCGTATTAGGTGATAAGAAAGTTGATGTTACTCTTGTTGAGTATGGTAACGCTGTACTAACAACCGCTAAGCTTCGTGGCACTTCGTTCTTTAATATTGATGCTGATGCAGCCAGTCTTGTTGGCTACAACATGGTCAACTCAATGGACAAAATTGTTTCTAACATTGCACAAGCTGGTACTAACTTTACTAACGTCGGCGGGTCAGTACCTGCTGCAGGTTCCGGTATCGTAGCTGCTAACATATATACATCTACAGAAGGACGTAAAGCGGTAGCTCAGTTACGTACACGTAACGCTCCTGGCTGGGATAATGGCAACTACATGGCGATCATTCATCCGAATGTGTCTTACGACTTCCGTGGTCAAGCTGCTGTTACAGATGTAATCAACTACCAGCTATACCAAGACGGACCGCCAATAAGAGCCGGTTCCATTGGTGTATTTAATGGTATTGAATACATTGAAAACCCACGAGCCGGTATATTGGCAACTGGTGTAGGTGGCCGTACTGTTAATGTTTATCAAACATTGATTGTTGGACGCCAGTTCCTAGCTAAAGCATTCAGTCGTGCACCAGGATTTGGTGAAGACCCTAACGTAGTGTTCGGTCCAGTGACTGATGTGCTTCGTCGGTTCAACCCAATCGGTTGGTATCACCTTGCAGGATACGGTATTTTCCGTCAGGAATGTGCACAGCGAGTACAAAGCTCATCTAGTCTCAACTAGTTGACGGGTGTAGGGGGGGCCAGGTTTTTCCCCTTTCCCTGGTCCCCCCTGCTTTATCTGCTATGATGCGTACTATGCCTAATGTAAATGGTAAAAAATATCCTTATACGCCTGCTGGGAAAAAAGCTGCGGCGTCCGCAATGAAAAAAAAGAAGACAAAGAATGCAAAAACCAAACGGTAACGTGGTAATTAAGCCAAAGCCTATTCAAGGAACGGGTACTACTAATGGCTAGTGGTCTATACAGTTCTACTTTAGAAAAAGTAATGATTCAAACGTCTTTGAATAACTACAACACTGACACGTTTTACTGCATGTTGGTTACTGCTAGTTATGTTCCGCAGCTTGATACTGACGCATTCCAAAGTGATGTGTCAGGTGAAATTCCTTTTGGAGGAGCTACTGGTTATCTTTCTGGTGGTAAAACTTTGACTGGTGTGTCATTAGCTTCTACAACAAACGGAGATTCAATACTTACTTGGGATGCAGCTAATGTTAGTTGGACTGCTTCTACTATTACTGGTGCTGCTGGCGCTGTAATCTATAATCAATCTATTAGCGCTGCAACTACTGCACGTCCTTTGATCGCTTACATAGATTTTGGTGGAGCGTTTAGTACTACGTCTGGTACATTCGAAATTCAGTGGAATGCTTCTGGCATATTCACTCTTGATTTGAAGCCATAGGAGAAATATGCCTGTATCAAATTATCCGGTATCTTTAGATACTACTGCTACTCAGGTGACTCCTGCGTCTTCGACAGATTTGGATGCGTCAGGGTTTGAACATGATCTTGTTCATGGCGCTGCGTCTACTGCGCTTATTGCGTTGCAAACAAAATTGGGGATTAGTGCTACACCTGCTGCAAGCGCAGCGGTTAATACAGTTTTGACTCATACTGGTAGTGGTACTACTGCTTGGGTTGCGGCTGCCGAATCAGATCCGATCCCCTTAATTTTAGCATTGTCATAGGAGTATAGAATATGGCTAATACATTCAAAAACGGACGGGCGGCAGCAACAGCGTCGCTTGCTACTGTTTATACTGTTCCTGCGTCTACGACTTCTATTGTGTTGTTGGCTCAGGCTACTAACGTAGGTAGTGGCGCTCAGGCTGTTACGTTCTGTTGGTATGATGCGTCTGGTACAGTTAAAACTGAGTTAGTTAAACTGTTATCTGTCCCTGAGAAAGCTGCTGTTGGCCTTATTGCTGGCAAGCTTGTGCTTGAAGCAGGAGATTATATGCAGGTTCAATCTACAGCTAGTGCTCTTATAGAACTGTCGATTTCTGTATTAGAAATTACCTGATCTGTGACCGGTATAGAAGCGGGTAAATCGTGGAGTAGGATTGGGCCAGAGGTGGCTCCTACTTCGTCGTCTGCGTCTGGTGTGTGGCTACTTAACGAGTATTCAGAGAATCAGGGGGCTGGTACTTGGCCTAACCCCCCTTCAGGTTACTATTTGATGACTACCGTTTATGGTAATACAACTGATCAAGTCTGCAAATCAGATGTTAAGACTGATCCGGTTACAGGCAAACTTCATCAGTGGCGGTCAGGAAACCCATCAGCCATTATTTCAACCTTGAATGTTATTGACAGTTACAAGCAGCTTTCTGATTTTGATGGTTCCGAGGCAGTCAATACGACACAAGGTGCAGCCTACGGTGCGTCGAACTGGCAAGACATGGCTACTAACGGTATCTATATTCGTCCGAGTGGGGCAGGCGCTGTTTATTTTGGCGGCGGATCAACTGATGCCTCCTCGACCCTCTCGGGTAATCTCGCCGGTAACTCAGCATCGTTTGTGCAGTGGGCATCAAACGATGGTTTTACCGCAGGCAACGAAGGTATCATTTACGGGGCGTCATCTAACGCCAACTTTAGTCAGGACTCCCGCAGCCAGTCGGGCGGAGTCGTTGACAGTTCAAACAATTTTTATATGCAGGGTGAAACGTATCCCGGGAAAGTTGAAAGTGTCCTTGGTAAGTTCAGTTGGAGTGGTACGCCTTGGGCTGCTTCTAGCACTGTAAGCCTTGATTGGTCACTGGAGTTTAAAGCTAGTAGCCACGTTCAAATGTTTGGGATGCGTCTTTGCCACGGGAAAATCTGGAGTTGGGGAGCTACTAATCCTTTCGGTGTTTACTACTATGGTGTAGCTCAAGCAGTTACTACTGCTCAAGGTTTTAACACGCCAAAGTATTTGACGACGAACTACTCCGGTACTGATACTGCTATGTGTGTAGGCGTCGTTCCTAAAGACGACAACTACAATGTTTACGCTTTGATTACTTCTATGGGAGTAGGCGGGGGCGGGATGTGGATTGCGATTGCTGAACTTGATGATGCTTGTGCAGTTCAGTCAACCATCGGCCTTCGACTCGCCACAAGCAACACTCGGAACCAATACGAACCTAGTTATCCTCGTTTAGAGATCGACAGTTCCGGCAACTTTTACGTCATAGTTACAACGGTACAAGCAGGCGTCACTAGCAACCGTTCGCTTAACATCATCAAAATAAGTCCGGCAGGAGTCAAACTGTGGGAGCGCTCAATCTTCGGAACAATAGGTGCCGGTATTCGGCTACAAGCAGCCGGTATTACGATTGACGACGACGACGTTCTGATAATCAACGGAATTACCGATCCCACAACTTCTTACGGAAAAGCCACCGCTTTCTTGGCGAGAATCCCTCCAAATGGTGGAACTGATTGGAGCGCACAATCTGCTTGGACAACATCGGCTGGTACTTACGGCCTTAACTATCAGACAACAAACGATTGGACTATCGAGTCCGGTCTAACAGCTATTTCCACGACAGGCGGGACAGTAGCCACGAGCGCTTCGGGTTACACTTTTGCAACGATGGCTTTCGGATCTGGGGGAAGCGCAAACGTAATGAACCTTGAGGGCGCACAATCGGGTAACACGATGTACGGACAGGAGACAGTAGGATGAGTAATTACATTCACCCTGACGGTTACATCATTGGACCTGGAGACATTAAAAAAATTCAAGAAGGATGGGTTGAAAGCGATCCGTTGCCTGACAGCTACTACCAACTTTTTAGAGATGAAAAACCTGATGGGATTCTTGTCTTTGCTGACGATGCAGCAGAAGGTGATGATCCTATAAAAGTTACTGAATATGTTTGTGCTGAACCTTTTTATAATGAAGCGGCTGGTCGTTGGGAACAACTTTGGGTGCCTGTTGTGATTGATCCTTGGGTGCCTATAACTGGTATTTTACCTAAATGGTTGGAAGAGGTTAGCTAATGGTTGGTTACGGTGAGAATGGGTCTGTCGTAGGCCCCCAAAATACGCCAACTAGTTCGGTGGCTTCTGGTGTGTGGTCTTTGGGTGAGGTGGCTGAAGCTTCACGGGACGCTATTTGGCCTCAACCAGCACAGTCAGCGTTTGAGTATCTTTCAGGGTTTACAGCCGATGGATCAACGGGCACCTTTTCCTTTACGAGTGTGCCTCAGACCTATAAAACACTTCGTCTTGTAATAAATGCAAGAGACACGAGCACTCAGTATCGACCAACAATCAGACTTAACAATGATTCAAGTGCTAACTATCGGGTAGCAAACATAATGGCTGAAAATGCTAGTTACATTACATATGTGCCAACGTCTCTTAGTGGTATAAATCTGAATACAATTCCAATCCCTAACCACCCGTACACAATGACTGTTGATTTTCCGGGCTATTACAGTACGGCAATGGTCTGTCCGGTTCTGTTGTGGTTCGGCCAATCGGATCAAACTACAGGCGGCGGCTCTAACCCCATAAATCTGGCATCAGGTGGGTTGTTTAATGGTTCTGCGGCTACTACTCGAATCGATGTTGTCCAAATAGACAGCAATAATTTGGGAGCAAGCTCAACTGTAAGTTTGTTCGGGATAGCGGCGTAAAGGAAAATGATTACATGCTTGAATACATAGCCTCAACCGGAACCCCGTCTGGTTCGTTTTTAGAAATAGATAATATTCCTGATACTTATAACAGTTTGATGATTACAGGAGTTATGAGTGTTACTGGGACGACGGTTGCTGATTGCTATATGTTTTTCAATGGCGACACAGCTTCTGTTTACAACACGATGTACGGTGGTTTAAGAGATAGTAACAGTAATTCCGTTTACAACTTTTCAAACAACGAAGCACATTTTGGTCGTGGCCCAACTGATAGCATGAATGTTGGTTATGTGTATGCGCCAGTTTATTTAGAAATTTTTGCTTATCGTGGCGATCAACCCGGAAACTTGGGTTGGTACTCTCTCTCAAGTTATGTAGATCAATCTAGCTCAAGTCAAAACCAGTTTTATTCAGGCTGGTACTCAGGTAATGACGCAGCAGACTTGACGAGGATTCAGTTCATCACGTCGCAAGGTTCATGGGATGCTGACACTGAACTTCATCTTTACGGAAGGACGACTTCATAATGGCTGCTACTTACGACCACATTGCGACTGCGACTGCTTCGGGTAACCCGATGTTTCTCGAAGTCACATCAATCCCGGCGACGTATAAAGATCTTGAAGTTATTATCATGTCTAAAACGGGCACATCTAATGGTGCTAGTTCAGGAAAAATTACTTTTAATGGGGTAACTAGCAGTGACTATTCCTGGGCAATGCTTGGCAAAAACGGAACTAGTATGCGTACCAGTATATACAATAGTCAACCGGACTTTGACATAAACTATTCTCACGGTCCTGGTCCTGGCACAGGATCTGCTATGAGTGGGTGGGTACGTTTATATGTTCCCGACTACGCAAGTACGACAGCCCATCCAGTTAACTGGTGGTGCACCAGTTGGGACTCTACGACAGCAGGCGAACTTGCCTACTCGGCTGGATTGTTTGAGCCAAGTTCAGCGCAAGCCGTAACTTCTATGAAGTGGACGTGCGCTTATTCTATCCAAAATGGTTGCACAATGAGTGTGTACGGAATCAAGTATGTGTAGGAGAAACAATGGCTAATAAAATCGTAAGTGTTAATGCGACGACAGGTGAAGAAACTGTCCGTGATTTAACAGATGAAGAAGAAACTCAATATGCTGCTAGTAAAACACGGTGGGCAGAGGAAGATGCTGCTATAGCAGCGGCAGCTACACAAGCGGCTACTGATAAAGCTTCAGGTAACGCTAAACTTAAAGCGTTAGGTTTGACTGATGCTGAGATTACAGCTTTGGTTGGCTAATGGATGTTGTTGACGCACCGAGGAAAGTAACCACCGGACGACCTATGTCGCCGGTAGGTATCGTCGTGCATCACACAGCCTCATACAGTAAAGCAGACCCTGACGCAGTAATCGAAATGTGTATACGGGGAGTGAACAAAGTCCCAGGTCCGCTGTACAATTATATGATTAAGCGTGACGGAACTATTGTCTGTTTGTCTGAGAAGTTTAAAGCTAATCATGCTGGCCGTGGTAGCCGTAAGGTTATGGACAGGCTACGCAACGACAAGAAGGTAATAGAAGCTAGCGTACCGGGGAGAAGCACGTTCAACGCCTCCCTGTTTGGCGTAGCGATCATCAATGACGGTATAGGTGAGGATGTACCAGACGCACAGATGGATGCCTTAGCGCGCTTCTGTGCGTTCCTTTGCGATGCTCATAGCTGGAACCCTTTAAGCAGAGTGATAGGGCACAAAGAATATACGACACGTAAGATAGATCCAGTGTTCAACATGAAAGCTTTCCGCCATCTTGTGAACACACATACTGTGGGTAAACCTGCGAGTATTTCCCCATCACCTGAGGACGAAGGAGAAATGATTCCTTTCCCTGGGGTGTTGAGAAAAGGTTCGCAGTCAGCGGCAGTGAAGTTTGTTCAGAGTTGCGTCGGGGCTAAGCCAGATGGTATTTTTGGTAGAGGGACACGAGCGAAAGTGATTAAGTGGCAGCGGGCGCATGGCTTAGTTGCAGATGGCATAGTTGGTCCAGCTACTTGGGCAGCGATGAAATTGAAAAGGATAAAATCTTTTGTTAAACCCACGTTTTATTAAAGACATTTTGGAAAGAGCTATCGCAACATTCGCTCAAGCTTGGGGTGCCGCTATGGCTATCCCTGGTCCTAGTCTTGTTGACTCATTGAAAGTTGGCGGCGTTGCTGCTTTAATGTGTATAGGAAAAGCTTTCGCTGCATCTAAGGTAGGAGATCCTGAGTCTGCGTCTATTGGTAAGGGTTAACCCCTAGCGGGATGGGATCTTATGAGTTATCGGCAGTCGGGAATTGCTTATAGAGAATCAGACTTTGTTTACAATAGGTCTGATGCGACCCTAAACGTAGGTGTCATTAACGTAGTTTGTGGTACTCCTACGCTGTTCGAGTTCCCTTACCGTAAGTCTGGGACAGCATACCGGAATAGTTTCCTGTATCGTGAGCCAGCTTCAAACAATAATACTTATGTAGTTAAAGCTTTCCCAGCTACGTTGGCTGTGACTACAGCGTTCTCTGCTGTGGCAGGCAAACCTATAGATGTGTTTGCCGCTACGATCAATGTCGTTGCGGGTGTAGCTACAAACATTAACGTTGACGCTAACTTCATTGTCCTTCTTGAGGGCAACAATTATTCTGTGGTCATGCCCGCACCGAGTCTTGTGGCGGGCAACGTTCTGAACGTGGCGACTATTCCTGTCACTACAGCGATGGACTCCACACAAGAAGTCATTATCGATGTGGATACTATAGCGGCTACGGTTGCTGTGCCTACCCCTGCGGATGTCAGCGGAGATTTCAGTATCACTACTGGAACAATAAAGGTGGTGGCTACTACCCCGGATGTGCTGCTGCATCGTATCTTGACTGTCCCTGAGAGTAATACTTTACCTCCGGTGCTGCGTCCTCAAGACGCTACTAAAGCTGCGTTCGCTTTACGTCAACACTACAAGCCTACAGCTAGAGGCATTAACCTAGTGATTGTGAACAACGCTTCGGTCCAAACGTTTATGCCATCAGATTTCTCTTCGGTGACACGAGTTATTTATGGTGGTCACGCGAGTCCCAACGATTTGACAGGGACAGAGCAAGCCATACTTATAGCCGCCGGTTATCAGTTTAATGTAGGGGAGCTAGTCTAATGCCAATGTATTCATACAGGTGCGATCATTGCCACACGATCTGGGACGTGATCCACAAGATGAAAGAGTCTTACGACGAGAGTTGTGAGAACTGTGGCGGGGAGCTAAACAAATACTATGGGAACGTTCAGATAGCCCCGTCGGTTATGCCTAGCAGATCTAACATTGATTTGGCTAAGACTAAAGCTAATGACGCTGCTAAAGATGTTGACATGGCAGCTTACAAACGGTTAAGGAAAGAGGGGTTACAGCCTCCTAGTATTAACGGTTCAGCGAAACTTGAGGCCCGTGCCGGTACTAAGTGGGAAGTTAACGCTGGGCATACTTTATCTCATGAAACTCG
>Ga0308017_1000668_pt1 | contig 10220 bp, 7 predicted proteins | sample Neamet280_FD_203145 | JGI IMG/M metagenome (GOLD analysis project Ga0308017, IMG submission 203145) | Marine microbial communities from water near the shore, Antarctic Ocean - #280 | ecosystem: Environmental > Aquatic > Marine > Unclassified | place: Southern Ocean | collected 2014-10-01
CCCGAGCCATTGCAAGGCTTCGGCGACGGTCTCCGCGATCGGCCGCGGCGGCAGCGCCGGACGTTCGATCAGCAGCACCGGCAGGCCCAGGGCGCGCGCGGCCAGCAGCTTGGCCTGCCCACCCTCGCCGCCGGAGTTTTTGGCTACGACCCATTCGATGCGGTGGGTGCGCAGCAGCGCCAGGTCGCCCTCCAGCGTATAGGGGCCGCGCTGCACCACCACCGCGCCGCGCTGCGTCGGCACTTCAAGCCCGGGTTCGACGATGCGCAGCAGATACCAGTGCGGCGTGCGCTGCAAGAACGGCTGCACGTGCTGACGCCCGATGGCCAGAAAGATGCGGCTCGGCGCAGCGGGCAGCGCGCGCAGAGCAGCATCCAAGTCGGGCACGCGGTGCCAGCGGTCGCCGGGGCCGGGACGCCACGGCGGGCGCTGCAACGCCAGCAGCGGCACGCCGGCCTGCGCGCAGGCTTGGATGGCGTGGCGGCTCATCTGCGCGGCAAAGGAGTGCGTGGCGTCGATCACGTGCGTGATGCGCTGCTCGCGCAAATAGCTCGCCAGCCCATCGGGGCCGCCAAAGCCGCCCACGCGGGTTGGCAGCGGCTGCGCGATCGGCTGCGCGGTGCGGCCCGCATAGGAAAACGTCGCCGGCACGCCAGCGCGGGCCAGCGCCTGCGCCAGCTGCGAGGCTTCGGTGGTGCCGCCAAGCAGGAGGACATGCATGGCTGAAGCGTGGCTGTCGATCATCGGCATCGGCGAGGATGGTCTGCACGGTTGCAGCGAGTCTAGCCGGCGTTTGCTGGCGCAGGCGCGGCGCGTCTTCGGCGGGCCGCGCCATCTGGCGCTGGCCGGCATCGAGCCCGAGCGCGCCGAGCCGTGGCCGGTGCCGTTTGACATCGCCCCGCTGCTGGCCTGGCGCGGCCAGCCGGTGGTGGCGCTGGTCTCGGGCGATCCGTTCTGGTTTGGCGCAGGCAGCGTGCTGGCGCGCGCCTTGCCGCGCCAGGAGTGGCAAGCTATCCCCGCGCCCTCAACATTTGCGTGGGCCGCTAGCGCCTTGGGCTGGCCTTTGGAGGAGGTGCGCTGCCTTGGGTTGCACGCGCAACCGCTGCGCGCGCTTTGGCCGCACCTGGGGCGGGGGCGGCGTCTGCTGTGCCTGCTGCGCGACGAGGCGGCGTTGCAGGCAGCGGTGGTGCTGCTGCGCGAAGAAGGCTTTGGCGCCAGCACCGCCTGGGCATTGCAACGGCTGGGCGGGCCGCGGCAGCGCATCGAGCGTTTCTCGATCCGGGACGGCGCGCCAGCTGGCCTGCAAGCGCCGCTGGCGCTGGCGCTGGACTTGCACGATGGCCCGGAAGGCTTGCCCGCCTGCGTCGGTTTGCCCGATGCGCTGTTCGAGCACGACGGCCAGCTCACCAAAGCGCCGATGCGGGCGTTGACGCTGCAGGCGCTGGCGCCGCGCCCTGGGCAGCGGTTGTGGGACTTGGGTGCCGGCAGCGGCTCAATCAGCATCGAGTGGTGCCTGGCTGGCGGTGTGGCCGAGGCGGTGGAGCGCGACGCGGTGCGTGCCGAGCGCGTGCAGCGCAACGCCGAGCGCTTCGGCCTAACCCCACGCCTGCGCGTCTGGTCGAGCGAGACCTTGGCGACGCTGGCGCAGCTGCCCGAGCCGCAGGCGGTGTTCATCGGCGGCGGCATGGACGCAGCACTGTGGCATGCACTGCGGCCTCGGCTGCCTGCGGGCTGCCGGGTGGTTGTCAACGCCGTGACCACCGCCACCCAAGCCTTGTTGGCGCAGTTGCATGAGCGCCACGGTGGCCAGCTGCGCCAGATCGTCCTGGCCGAGGCGCAACCCCTTGGGGCGCAACAGGGCTGGGTGCCGTGGCGGCCACAGTGGCAGTGGGCGTGGCAGGCATCAGCTGTCGAACTTGGAGGAGATGTGACATGACCGTGCATTTCATCGGTGCCGGGCCGGGCGCGCCCGATCTGCTGACGCTGCGCGCGCGCGAGTTGATCGCCCGCTGTCCGGTGTGCCTGTATGCCGGCTCGTTGGTGCCGCCGCAGGTACTGGCGTACTGCCCGCCGCAGGCGCGCTTGATCGACACCGCGCCGCTGTCGCTGGAGCAAATCCTGGAGGAAATCCGCGCCTCCCATGCCTGCGGGCAGGACGTGGCTCGGTTGCACTCGGGCGACTTGTCGGTGTGGTCGGCGATGGCAGAGCAGTTGCGCGCGCTGCGGGCCGAAGGCATTCCGTACACGATCACGCCTGGAGTGCCGTCCTTTGCTGCCGCGGCGGCGGCCTTGGGCTGCGAGTTGACCTTGCCCGGCGGCAGCCAAACGGTCGTGCTGACCCGCGCCCACGGGCGCGCCACCCCGGTGCCAGATGGCGAGCGTTTGGAGGTCTTGGCCGCCACCGGGGCCACGCTGGCGATCCACCTGAGCATCCACGTGCTGGAGCCAGTGGTGCAGACACTGCTGCCGCACTACGGCGGCGACTGCCCGGCAGCAGTGGTCTGGCGCGCCAGTTGGCCGGATGAGCGGATCGTGCGCGCGCCGCTGGGCGAGCTGGTGCAGGCCGCGCAGGGTGGGCTGGAGCGCACCGCGCTGATCCTGGTCGGGCGCAATCTGGCCCAAGACGGCTTTGGCCGCAGCCGCCTGTATGCGCCGGATTACGAGCGCCGCTATCGCCGGGCCACGTCCGCGGAGGATGCTGCATGAGTCCGCGCTGGCGGTTGAGCCTCATTGGCATGGGCATGGGTAGCCCTGCGCACCTGACGCTCCAGGGCGAGCAGGCGCTGCGCCGCGTCGATCTGTTGTTGCTGCCGGACAAAGGCGAAGATAAGGCCGAGCTGGCCGCGGCGCGGCTGCGCCTGCTGCAGACGGTGCGCCCCGACTTCGACGCCGAGGCGGGTGGCGGTCCGCGCGTGGCGCGCTACGCCGTGCCCTCGCGTGAAGGCGCCGATGCCGCCGACACACCGCGCTATCTCGACGCTGTGCGGCGCTGGCACGACGCACTGGCCCGAGCCTGGACGCAAGCGCTGCGTGAGCACCTGCCTCAAGGCGGGCAAGCAGGTGTGCTGATCTGGGGCGATCCGGCCTTATTCGACAGCTCGATGCGCATCGCCCAGCGTGTGGCGCGCGAGCTGCCGCTTGAATGGGAGGTGGTGCCCGGCATCAGCGCCCTGCAGGCGCTTGCCGCCGCGCATGCCGTGCCGCTCAATGAGCTGGCTAGCCCGGTGTTGATCACTTCAGGACGGTGGCTGCGCCAGCACGGCTGCCCTGCGGACGTGCCGGCGCTGGCCGTCATGCTTGATGGCGGCACGGCTTTTGAGGCGCTGCCCGACCCGTACGCATGGCACATCTGGTGGGGCGCTTACCTCGGGCTGCCGCAGCAAACCTTGGACAGCGGCCCGCTGCCGCAAGCCGGTCCGCGCATCGCGCGCGCCCGCGCGGCCTTGCGGCAGGCGCACGGCTGGATGCTGGATATCTACCTGCTCAAGCGTCGTGGCGCCGACGACTGCTGACCTCCGCAACCTCTGGAGATGGAACCGATGGAACTGCAGACCCCCCCGCTGCTGCGCACCACCCCCAAGCCGCAAGGTCCGCGCCGCGGCCTCATCATCGTGCACACCGGCCATGGCAAAGGCAAAAGCACCGCGGCCTTCGGCCTGGCGCTGCGTGCGCACGGACGCGGCAAGGCCGTCAAGATTTTTCAATTCATGAAAGTGCCCAGCGCCCGCTTCGGTGAGCACCGCGTTTTCGAGCAACTCGGCATTCCGATCGAAGGGCTGGGGGATGGATTTAGCTGGAAAAGCCGTGACCTTGAGCACTCCGCCGAGCTGGCGCGCCAAGGATGGGCGCGCGCCGAGGCGGTGATCCGCGCAGGCGCGCATTTCATGGTGGTGCTCGACGAAATCATGTACCCGCTGCGCTACGGCTGGATCCCACTGGAGGCGGTACTGGACGCGCTGCGTCAGCGCCCGACCGAGATGACGGTGGTGCTCACTGGGCGCCACGCGCCCCAGGAGCTCATCGACTTGGCCGACACCGTCACCGAAATGGTCAAGCACAAGCACCACTTCGATGCCGGCGTGCCAGCGCAGCGTGGCATTGAAGATTGACCTCTTTGGCATTTTTCTTTACGACATTTCAAGTCATGAATCTTGACAAAACCCCTGCCACCATCATCACCGGCTTTCTTGGCGCCGGCAAGACCACGCTGCTGCGCCATCTGCTGACCCACGCGCAGGGGCGGCGCATCGCCGTCATCGTCAACGAGTTTGGCGAGCTCGGCATCGACGGTGAATTGCTCAAAGGCTGTGGCATCGGCTGCGACGAGACCGGCGCGGAAAACGGCCAGGTCATCGAGCTGGCCAACGGCTGCCTGTGTTGCACGGTGCAAGAAGAATTTGCTCCGGTGATGGAACTGCTCGCCCAGCGCCGCGACCTGATTGATCACGTGGTGATTGAAACCTCCGGCCTGGCGCTGCCCAAACCGCTGGTGCAGGCGTTTCAGTGGCCCACTATCCGGCACGCTTTCACCGTCGATGCGGTGGTCACCGTGGTTGATGTGCCGGCGGTGGCGCAGGGTTGTTTTGCGTCTGACCCACAGGCGGTCGAAGCGCAGCGTCGCGCCGACCCGGAGCTTGACCACGACACGCCGTTGGCCGAGCTCTTTGAGGATCAGCTGGCCACCGCCGACCTAGTCGTGCTCAACAAAGTCGAACGGGTCGATGCCGATACCCTGCAGCGCGTGCGCGCGATGGTGGCGGCGCGCTCGCCGGCGGCGGTGCAGACCGTGGTGGCGCGGCACGGCCAAGTGCCGCCCGAGGTGCTGCTGGGCTTGGGCCGCGCTGTGGAAGAAGTGATCGAAAGCCGCCTCACCCACCACGACGATGAGGACGACGACCACGACCACGACGCCTTTCAATCCGTGGTGCTGGCGCTGGACGTGCGCGACAGGCAACACCTGCTGCAGACGCTTTCGACGCTGGTGGCGCGTCACGGCCTGCTGCGCATTAAGGGGTTCGTGGCGCTGCCGCAGGCGGCGCTGCGGCTGGTGGTGCAGGGTGTGGGTCCGCGGCTGGACAGCCACTTCGACCGCCCGTGGCGCGTGGGCGAGCCGCGCTGCAGCGTCCTGGTTTGCATCGGGCTAGGGCTCGACGAGGCCGCGCTGCGCGCCGATCTGCGCCAGGCTGGGTTGCTGGCGGAGTCATCCACGTCGGCCGGAGTGTGACCCATGCACTTGTTGGCCACCCGTGCCGGCGGCTTTATCGACGACACCAGCGGCGCGGTCGTGCGGCTGGCGCAAACCCCTGCGCCCGTGGTGGTGCTCAGCGCCGCCGATACCACGCTGTCGCTGCTGGCTTCGGTGCTGCCGAAAGACTACCCCGAAGTGCGGCTGGCCAATCTGATGGCGCTGCGCCAGCCGGCGACGGTGGATCTCTACGTGGAGGACGTGCTGCAGCACGCGCGCGCGGTGATCATCGATCACCTGGGGGCTTACCACGACTGGGCTTATCTGGTGGAGCGCTGCGCGGCGCTGGCGCGTCAGCGCGGGCAGTGGCTAGCGGTGTTTTCCGGCGACGGACAGGACGATCCGCAGCTGCTGGCGCAAGGTACCGTGGACTGGGATGACGCGCGCACGCTTTGGCGCGCGCTGCGCTACGGTGGACAAGCCAACGCCGCGCGCTTTTGGGCCCTGATCGGACAGCGCGCCCTAGGGTTGAAGGAACAACCCTACACGCCGCCGCAGCCGCTGCCGTCTATCGTGGAGCACCAAGTCGCGGACTTGCCGCCGGTGGCTCCCGACGCGCCGCAGGCGCTGCTGCTGTTTTACCGCGCCCATGTCCAGGCCAGCAACACAGGGCCTTTCGATGCCTTGCTGCGTGCGCTGCACGCGCGGGGGCTGCGTGCGCGCGCTTGGGCCGTGGACAGCCTGAAAAACCCCCAGGTGCGCCAACGCCTGCATGACCTGGCGGAGGGTGGCGGTGTGGATTTGGTGCTAAACGCCACGGCTTTCGCCCTTGGTTTGGAGGATGGCCAGACACTGGCGGGCGACGCTCCGGTGCTGCAGCTTATCACCGCGGGCGTGACGCGCCAGCACTGGAACGACGACCCGCACGGTCTGCCGCCGCGCGACATGGCCATGCAAGTGGTGCTGCCAGAGCTCGACGGTCGCATCGCCACCCGCGCCATCAGCTTCAAAGCGGTGCAGTGCCACGACCCACGCACCCAGATCGATTTGATCCGCTATGCCGCCGACACTGAGGCCATCGATTGGGTCGCCGAGCTAGCTTGGCGCTGGTGTCGGCTGCGCCGATTAGAGCGCTCCCAGGTGCGGCTGGCCGTGGTGCTGACTGACTACCCGAGCGACGACGCCCGCATCGGCATGGCGCTGGGGCTGGACGTACCGGCCTCGGTCGTGCGCATGTTGCAGGCGTTGCACCGCAATGGCTATGACCTGGGCGATGGTCCCGCGTTGCCGCGTGACGGTGACGAGCTGATGCGCTGGCTGCGCAGCGGCGTCACGCACGCTATCGACGACAACGATGCACGCCCGGCTTGGCAAAGCCTGGCGCTGACCGACTACAGGCGAATGCTGGAGGCGTGGCCGGCACCGCTGGTCGAAGCGCTACAGCAGCGGTGGGGGGCACCCGAGCGCGATCCGATGGCGCGCGCTGGCCGGCTGATGATTCCCGGTATTCGGTTGGGTCAGGTGTTCATCGGCCTGCAGCCCCCACGCGACCCGAGGCAGCGTCGCGCTGCCTACCATGATGCCGAGCAGGTGCCGCCGCACGCCCACGTGGGGTTTTACCTCTGGTTGCGCGAGGTTTGGCAAGTGGATGCCGTCGTGCAAGTCGGCACGCACGGCAACCTGGAGTGGCTGCCGGGCAAAAGCGTGGCACTGGGTCCGCTGTGCTGGCCGCAGCGGCTGCTGGGACCGCTGCCGCACCTCTACCTCTACATCGTGAACGATCCGGGCGAAGGCGTGCAGGCCAAGCGGCGCACGCAGGCGGTGATCATCGACCACCTGATGCCGCCGCTGGCCGACGCGCAGGACAGCGGCACCCTGCTCCCGCTGGAGCGCATGGTGGAGGAGTATTACGATGCGCTGACGATGGATCCCCCACGCGCGCGGCGGCTGCGTCAAGCGATCGTGGACGAAACGTTGCGGCTGGGCGTGCACGAGGAGCTGGGTTTGCAGGGCGATCCGCGGGATGCGGCGGTGCTGGCGCAGTGGCTGCAACGTCTAGATGCCTACCTCTGCGAAATCAAGGAAAGCCAACTTCGTGCTGGCTTGCACGTATGGGGCACTTCGCCCCAAGGCTTGACGCGTGCGCAAACCCTGCTGGCCTTCCTGCGCCAGCCGCGCGGCAACCGCGCGCAGGACGACAGCCTGCTGCGTGCCATGGCGCAAGATTTGGGGCTGGACGGCTTCGACCCGCTGCAAGCAGACCCCGCCGAGCCCTGGCGCGGGCCGCGCCCGGCGCTGCTGCGGGCCATCGACCCCGGCGGACCATGGCGCCACGCCGGCCACACGCGCCAGCGGCTGCACCAGCTGGCGCTGGCGTGGCTGCAAGATCCAGCGCTGGCCGAGCGGCAGGCCGGCCCGCGCGCTCAGCAGGTGCTGCGCTGGGTCTGGCAGTATCTCGCGCCGCGGCTGGATGCTTGCGGATCCAATGAGACAACACAACTGCTACGCGGACTGCATGGCCGGTTTGTGCCGCCAGGCCCCAGCGGGGCGCCGTCACGCGGACGCATCGATGCGCTTCCCACAGGGCGCAATTTTTATGCTAGCGACCCGCGCAGCCTACCAACCCCAGCGGCGTGGGACAGCGGTCAGCGCATCGCGGCGCGACTCATTGAGCGCTACGCCCAAGATCACGGAGTGTTTCCCAGCGCCATCGGCTTGTCGCTGTGGGGCACCACCACCTTGCGCACAGGCGGCGAGGACGTGGCCACGGCGCTGGCCCTGTTGGGTGTGCGGCCACGCTGGGATGAAGGCAGTGGCCGCGTGATCGAGGTGGAGGTTCTGCCGGCGTCGCTGCGGCCCTATCCGCGGGTGGACGTGACGCTGCGGGTCTCCGGCTTGTTCCGCGACGCGTTTGCGCACCTGATCGATTTGCTCGACACCGCCGTGCAGGCGGTGGCCGCCATCGATCCAGCGGACGAGCCAGACGAACTCAACCCCGTGCGCGTGCACGTGCAGCGGGAGGCACAAGCGCTGCTCGCGCAAGGCCTGGACCCCGCGCAAGCGCAGCGCCAGGCCAGCTGGCGCTTGTTTGGTCCGCGCCCGGGCTCGTATGGCGCCGGCATCGGCGAGGTGGCGCAAACAGACGCGGCGTTTGACCGGAACGCGCTGGTTCGCGCCTACCTGGGCAGCGGTGCTTACGCCTACGGCCGGGGAGCCCATGGGGTGGCGGCGCCGGCGGCGTGGGAGCGGCGGTTGGCGCGCCTGGATCTGGCCGCGCACATCCAGGACCACCGTGAGCACGATGCGCTGGACATCGATGGCTTTGTCGAATACCTTGGCGGCATGGCTGCCGCCGCGCAAGTCCTGCGCGGGCAAGCGCCCGCGGTCTATCACGCCGACAGCAGTACGACCGCGGTGCGGGTGCGCCCGTTGCGGGAAGAGCTGGCGCGCATCGTGCGCGCGCGCGTGACGCACCCGCGCTGGCTGCAAGCCATGCAGGCGCACGGCTACGCGGGCGCAGCCGAGATGGCCGCCACGCTGGAACATCTGCTGGGTTGGGCGGCGCTTGGTCAGGGGGTGTCGGCGCACCAGCTTGATCTGGTTGCGGAGACGCTGCTGTTCAACGAGTCCAACCAGAGCTTTTTACGGCAGCACAACCTGCCGGCCTTGCGCCGTATGGCGCAGCGCTTATGGCAAGCCATCGAACAGGGGCTTTGGACGCCTCCGGTGGCGCTGCAGCAGCGCCTGCGGCAATTACAGCTGGAGCTGGAAGAGTCATGGGAACATCCGTCAATCTGACCACCACGGACGCGTGCTCAACGACGGCTGCGCCACCTGATACGACGCCAGAGACACCGCGCTATCCCTTTGCAGCGCTGGTGGGGGTACCGGATTTGCAGCTGGCGCTGTTGTTGGTGGCCATCGACCCTACGCTCGGTGGGGTACTTATCCGCGGCCCACGCGGCACGGCCAAGTCGACCGCGGCGCGCGCGCTGGCCGACTTGCTACCGGGCGCCCCGTTTGTGCAGTTACCACTGGGGGCTACGCTGGAGCAGATCGTCGGCACGCTGGAACTTCAAGATGCGCTGCGCCATGGACGCATTACATGGCGGCCCGGGCTGCTGGCGCGCGCACACGGCGGGGTGCTTTACGTGGACGAGGTCAACCTGTTGCCCGATGCGCTGGCCGATGTGCTGTTGGATGCCGCCGCCAGCGGCGTGCACACCGTGGAACGCGACGGCATTTCGCAGCGCCACGCCGCGCGCTTTGCGCTGATCGGCACGATGAACCCGGAGGAGGGGGAGTTGCGCCCGCAGCTTCTGGATCGCTTTGGCCTGTGCGTCGAGCTGAGCAATCCGGACGCTGCGGCGGTGCGCGCCGCTATCGTGCGAGCGCGGCTGGCGTTCGAAGCCGACCCGGCGGCCTTCGTCGCCTGCCACCATTTGCAGCAGCAGACCTTGCAGCAGCGCTTGCAGCGCGCGCGGCAGGCGCTGGGCACGCTGACCTGGTCGGGCGAACTCATTGTGCAAGCCTGTGCGCTGGCGCTCCAAAGCGGCGCTGACGGTTTGCGCGGTGACTTAACGCTGCTGAAAGCGGCACGCGCCCACGCGGCCTGGCACGGCAAGACCGCCATTGACCTGGCCGACTTGCGGGCGGTGGCCCCGTGGGTGTTGGCGCACCGGCGCAGTGGCACGGCGGCAGCCGCTGCCGAGGGAGCAGCCAGCGCCATCACACCCCCTTGGCAGTCAGCGGCGCCGCAGCGCACGTCTGCCGCGCCGTACGATGGGTCTGCGCCGCAAGACGGCAAGCTGCAGGGAGAGAGTCCCCCGCGCCACGCAGCGGCGGGCGAGGCTGACTGGGGTGCGTTGCCGCCGCAACCGGTCGGCATGGCGCCGCCGCTGGCCCAGATGCCCGGAGGCTGGCCTGTCCCAAAGCCTTAGGCCCCGCCGGCGCGCGTAAGCCGCCTGCCGGGATGGGGCTGCGATCGCCTGACCATGCCGCCGCGTCCGCCCGGCGCGACGGCGCCACGCCGGTG
>Ga0308017_1000672_pt1 | contig 10199 bp, 7 predicted proteins | sample Neamet280_FD_203145 | JGI IMG/M metagenome (GOLD analysis project Ga0308017, IMG submission 203145) | Marine microbial communities from water near the shore, Antarctic Ocean - #280 | ecosystem: Environmental > Aquatic > Marine > Unclassified | place: Southern Ocean | collected 2014-10-01
CTTCCGCGGTCGGGATCATATAAAGATCATCGACCTTCATGTGGTACATCTGCCCCTCTTTGTCAGGAAGCTGACCTGTTCCGAATCCACTGTCTTCATTGATCATTAATGGCGGGATGTATTCAGTATAGCCTGCTTCATCTGCCTTGTCAAGGAACATACGTATAAGTCCACGTTGTAGTTTTGCGCCCTTGCCTTTGTAAAATGGAAAACCAGCTCCAGTCACTTTTGCGCCCAGATCAAAGTCGATTAAATCTTTCTCCTTGGCGATGTCCCAATGTGGCTTCTTGTGATTCCCAAGGTCTGGCAACTCACCCCAACTTTCTATAAGTTCGTTGTCCTTTTCTGAATTTCCTGCAACGACGAGGTCATTGGGTGTATTAGGCAGGTGAGAAAGAAGGTCATGTACCTCGTTCTCTAGTGCGGACATTTTTTCCTTCAGTTCTCCCGAGCGCGTCTTAAGTCCTGAAGTAGCGGTCTTGACCGCTTCTGCTTCTTCTCGCTTCCCTTCGCGCATCAATCCCCCAATCTGTCGGCTCAGCGTATTGCTTTCTGCCAAAGTGTCGTCGAGCTCTTTTTGAATGACGCGACGTTCCACATCTAGAGCTAAAACGCGATCCACCGATTCAGTGACGTCTACGCCTCTTTTTGCCAGAGCGCTTATTACGCTTTCGCGTCTTTCTCGTAAATAAGTAAGTGTAAGCATTTTCTAGGGGGTAATTTCGGATGTTTTAGTCCAAAATAAAACTGTTTTTAAAACAAAAACTCCCGCCCCGAAGGGGACGGGAGTCCTTAAAGAGTTTGAGGAAGTAAATCCTATTACGCTTCGCCTCCCACAGCCTCTAATGCAGAGACAATGGATACAAACGAGCGGTTGTTACGTTTCTTACGGAATTCAACAATTCCATCAGTGAGGGCGTACAAGGTGTGATCCTTGCCGATTCCAACGTTTGTTCCTGGGTGGTGTGCTGTACCGCGCTGACGAACAAGAATGTTCCCCGCAATACAAAATTGACCACCAAATATTTTTACGCCAAGTCGTTTCGACTGTGACTCACGTCCGTTCTTCGAACTACCTGCACCTTTTTTATGCGCCATGATATATGAGTTTTTAGGCTAGTGGCCTGTTATGCTTCTTTTTTTGTTTTCGATTCTGCTTCTTTCTTCGGAGCTGCTGCTTTTTTCGGAGCTGCTGCTTTCTTCGCCGCGGCCTTCTTGATATCCGTGACACGGATCTCAGTGAGGTAAGGACGGAAGCCATTCAGCTTCTGGTATCCTTTACGACGTTTCTTTTTGAAGATAAGAACTTTATCTCCTTTTAAATGCCTCTCAACGGTGGCATGAACGGCTAGGCCGTTTATAGCGGGGGCGCCAACTGTTACGTCGCCGCTACTGTCAGTAAGGAGAACGCGATCGAACTGAATCTTCGCGCCTTCCTTAGCATCTAAGCGGTTTACGAAAACCTGTTGGTCTTTCTCTACCTTATACTGGTGCCCTGCTATCTCTACGATTGCATACATGGAAAATTATTTTACCCGATAGATTTATACCTAAAAGGGTGCGCAAAGATAGCGCTTTCAGTCGAAAGGCCCAAGTTTTTTCTTACCCACTCCATTCACGAGTGCGACACCGAACAATATCACCGCTCCACCAAACAAATGCATCGACGTTAATTCCTCGCCATAAATCCACCCCCACATCGCGGCAAATACAGGTATAATGTAGGTTACAGAGCTTGCCGTAAGCGCGTTTGTCTTTTTAATGATAGAGTTAAAAAGCACCAGCGCGCCAGCTGTTCCGATTGCGGCGAGAACAACGACAGCAACCATGCCATTTACGCCATGCGTGTTATTGATAAATGTCGTGCTTACATCTGAATAAGCAAGCACAACGGTGGCCGGAGGCAAAACAAAAAAGAGCGCAACAGCGGCTATCGATTGAGAGGGTACATCCTGGAGTTTGTTCTTCAAGATGTTGACACTGAAACCATAAAATAAAGTCGCAAGCGCAACTCTGCCGCACGCCCACCACTCTACGCCGTTCTCTATTCCAAGGCCTTCAAGATTGCCTCCCATTGCTAACATCAAGGCGCCGAGTAATCCAATGGCGAGACCGGAAACTTGCCGCATAGAGATGACCGTTTTAAAAACAACCGCAGCAACAATCATTGTAAACAGAGGTGTAAGTGCATTCAGCATGCCGGCGATGGCAGAAGGAATCTCGGTTTGGGCTGAAGTAAAAAGATAGGCGGGAAGCATGTTGCCAAACACCCCAATTGCAAGAATAGAAAGCCACTTTGACCGATCTATTTGTTTCAAACTTCGAATGGTGACAGGGAGCAAGACAAGGCCTGCGATAAAAATTCTAAGAGCGGCGACCTCAAGAGCGGTATAAACGGGATTTCCAGCTGAATCGAAGAGTGCAATTTTCATGAGAATAAAAGAACTCCCCCAAATGAATGCCAGAAGGAGTAATGATCCCCAAATAATGAATGATGAGTCTTTGTTTTGCACAGTTTGGCAAATGTACGTAACCCTTTCAGCGATACTCCCATCTATCTTTGTACTTATGAATAGATTTACATTGTTCTTCTCGGTGCTTACGATGATAAGCTTAAGCCTTTTGCTGAGTTGTGGGGGGGAACCTTATCAGGGAGAGATTGCAATTTCAGAAGTTTCAAAAGTCGGTGCTACGGAAAAGACGATTGCGCAGTTAGAAATCAATGGAATGATGTGTGAAGTAGGATGTGTTGCCAAAGTGAAAAAGGAACTTTTAGCGCAGGCAGGCGTGTCCAATGTTAAAATTGATTTTGAAAAAGGAAGAGAATTTAATTTCGCCGCCATTGAATACGACCCTTTAAACTGTGATGCGAAGTCACTTTCCTCGGTTGTAAATGAAATAGCTGATGGCAAACTTTATGGCGTGAAATCTATCGAAGTCACGCATTTTGCGCCTGCCGCGGCGTCTTCTTTAGAGTGAAGACGACGACTTATATAGCATTTGTTCTAATCTATGTTGTCGTCCTTGCGGGCTCTGTGGTTCGAATGACCGGGTCTGGAATGGGCTGTCCTGATTGGCCCAAATGTTTTGGCTTACTCATCCCCCCGACTTCTGAAGAAGAAATACGGTGGTCTCCAGAAACCGAATATTCCGAAGGGCGAATGGTTATCGAACGCGACACGCTCTGGGTGGCCACCGAAGATCACATCTCTCAAATGGGTGAATTTAATGCTCAAATTTGGGAGCCCTATACCAGGCATAGTTACGCGACATTTAATGTGTCCCATACTTGGATTGAATATTTGAATCGTCTTGCGGGAGCGCTAGCAGGGATTCCCATTCTTATCTTATTTATTCTAGCGATTAAATCAAGACAGCGCACGCCCATCGTTCTTGCCTCTGCAACTCTCGGATCAGTGCTATTCGTTTCATGGCTCGGCAAACTCGTGGTCGATGGAAATTTAATCCCCTTCTCAGTCACGATTCACGCCGTAAGTGCGCTTGCAATTTTGGCCTTTTTAGTGATGCTTATCCAACATTTTAACGGTTCGAAAACCACCATTCCTAAATCGCTCCGAGGGTGGATTGTTGCTTCATTAGCGATTGCATTCCTTCAGCTTGTCCTCGGAACCCAAGTGCGTGAATTTGTTGACATTGCAATAGAAGCCGGAATCGCTAGAACAGACATTGTCAATTCTCTTCCCAAGTGGTGGGGGATTCACAGATCGGCTGTTTGGCTGATCATCGCCTTGCATTCTTTGTGGGCGTTTCCCATCATGAAGATGCCCCGTCTTGCCGTTTATGCAAAACTCACCTTCGCCATCCTCTTAGCTCAATCGATGACAGGAATACTGTTCACGCAATTTGGGTTTCCAGCGTTTGCGCAACCTGTGCATATTCTTCTAGGCTTTGCACTTGTACTTGTAGATCTTAGAATCCTATTGGCGACCAAGGTGGCTTAAAAAACACTTTTAATAGACGTAGCTAATTCTGTCAAAGTGTGGCTTAGCTGCCGCACATGTCACAGTCATCCCCGTTTTCAATATTGCACATTGCAACCTCTTCTTCGTGGGTAAGCTCAGGAGCCTTTTCAGTGTCGTCCTCTACTTTGTACTTCTTGTCTATTGTAAACTTAATTGCATCTACAGCAGCCTTTGTACGGAGGTAATACATTCCAGTTTTAAGGCCGATTTTCCATGCGTGGAAGTGCATAGATGTTAGCTTGGAATTTGTCGCATTCTCCATAAAGATATTTAAGGATTGGCTTTGGCATATGTAAGCGCCACGATCGGCAGCCATATCTAAAATAGAGCGTTGCGAAATCTCCCATGCAGTACGGTACAGAAGCTTGATGTTGTCAGGAATCTCGTTGATGTTCTGAACAGATCCGTTCGCGGCAATCAGACGATTCTTCATGTCATCATCCCAAAGCCCAAGCTTGACCAGATCTCGAAGTAGGTGCTTGTTCACCACGATGAACTCACCTGACAATACACGGCGTGTGTAAATATTCGAGGTATATGGCTCAAAGCACTCATTGTTGCCAAGTATCTGAGCGGTTGATGCGGTAGGCATAGGTGCGAGTAACAAAGAATTACGCATTCCGTGCTTTTGAATCTCTTCTTTAAGAACATCCCACTCCCAGCGATCGGAAGGTGTAACATCCCACAAATCGAATTGAAGTTTCCCTTCAGAGGCAGGTGAACCTTTGAATGTCTCGTATGCACCATCTTCTTTTGCCAGATCTTTTGAAGCTGTACATGACGCATAATAAAGTGTTTCGAAAATCTCTTTATTTAGGGTCTTTGCTTCGTCAGAGTCAAACGCGTGACGCATTAAAATAAAGACATCAGCGAGTCCCTGGATACCAATTCCGATCGGACGGTGGCGCATATTAGAATTACGTGCTTCAACGACTGGGTAGTAATTCCTGTCTATAATGCAATTTAAATTCTTTGTAATCTGGTAAGTGACTTCAAATAGTTTTTCGTGATCGAATTTACCATCAGAGGTTACAAACTTAGGAAGCGCAACAGATGCGAGATTGCAAACCGCAACTTCGTCAGGTGCAGTGTACTCAATAATTTCTGTACAGAGATTTGATGAGCGAATCGTTCCAAGATTCTTCTGGTTTGATTTGGCATTTGCCGCATCCTTGAAAAGCATATATGGCGTTCCCGTCTCTACTTGGCTGTCTAGAATCTTAAACCAAAGCTCTTGCGCTTTAATCGTTTTACGACCTCTGCCTTCTTTTTCATATTTTGTGTAAAGCGCTTCAAACTCTGCACTGTGCGTTTCAGGAAGGCCAGGGCATTCGTTTGGACACATTAACGTCCATTCCCCATTTTCCTCCACTCTTTTCATAAAGAGATCCGGGATCCACAAAGCATAGAAAAGATCACGCGCACGTTGCTCTTCTTTTCCATGGTTTTTACGCATTTCGAGAAAGTCAAAAACATCGGCATGCCAAGGTTCCAGATACATTGCAAACGATCCTTTGCGTCTGCCACCTCCTTGGTCCACGTAACGTGCTGTATCGTTAAACACGCGAAGCATAGGAACAATTCCATTTGATGTTCCGTTCGTGCCTTTGATATAAGATCCTTTTGCACGGATGTTATGCATCGCAAGACCGATACCTCCAGCGCTTTGAGAAATTTTTGCGCACTGCTTTAATGTGTCGTAGATCCCTGAGATACTGTCTTCTTTCATTGTCAGAAGAAAGCAACTGGACATTTGTGGCTTAGGCGTACCTGCATTAAAAAGGGTAGGAGTCGCATGCGTGAACCAACCTTCACTGAGCATGTTGTAGGTCTTCACCACAGACTCTAAATCGTCTTTGTGAATCCCCACACTTACTCTCATAAGCATTTGTTGTGGACGTTCAGATATTTCACCGTTCATCTTTAACAAATACGAACGCTCTAATGTTTTAAAACCAAAGTAATCGTAACTGAAATCTCGGTCGTAAATTATTTGCGAATCAAGAAATTCAGCGTTCTCTTGAATGATCTCGTGAACATCCTCAGCGATCAAACTAGCAGGATCGCTTGTAACAGGATCCACGTAGTTGTAAAGGTCATTCATGGTCTCTGCGAAAGACTTCTTTGTGGCCTTGTGCAGATTACTCACAGCAATGCGACTTGCAAGAGAAGCATAGTCTGGATGAGTGACAGCATTTGTGGCTGCTACTTCTGCTGCGAGATTGTCTAATTCAGTCGTTGACACTCCGTCATAAACGCCTTCGATTACCCTCATAGCCACACGCTGTGGGTCGACGGATTCGTGGAGACTATAACAAAGTTTTTTAATTCGAGCTGTGATCTTGTCGAATTGAACAAGTTCACGTCTTCCGTCGCGTTTAATTACGTACATGCAAAATATCTTGAGGGTGGTTCAGGTAATTCAATGGGGATTTCACTTAAAAGTCGGCATCCATACTGAAGCTTTTTGAGTCTTCAGAACCGTGATTCATAACGCCAGCTTTTTGGTATTCACCAACTCTTTTCTCAAAGAAATTGGTTTTCCCTTGAAGTGAAATCATATCCATGAAATCAAATGGGTTTGTTGCATTGTAGATTTTTTCGTTTCCGAGTTCTACAAGCAATCTGTCAGCAACAAACTCGATGTATTGTTGCATGAGATCAGCATTCATTCCAATGAGGCGGACAGGAAGCGCTTCAGTCACAAATTCCTTCTCCATGTCTACAGCATCTGTAATGATTTTCTGTACAGTGGCCTTCGGAAGCTTGTTCACGAGGTGGCGATTGTATAGGAGACAGGCAAAGTCACAATGCATGCCTTCGTCACGAGAGATAAGCTCATTTGAGAAAGTAAGTCCAGGCATAAGTCCACGTTTTTTAAGCCAAAAAATGGAGCAAAAACTTCCGCTAAAGAAAATTCCTTCTACAGCGGCAAAGGCTACAAGACGTTCAGCAAAACTTCCTTTGTCAATCCATCTTAAAGCCCACTCGGCTTTTGTTTTCACAAATGGCAGCGTTTCAATCGCATTAAAGAGTCGGTCTTTTTCAGCACGATCTTGAATGTATGTGTCAATCAACAGGGAGTATGTCTCGGAGTGTATGTTTTCCATCATTATTTGGAAACCATAGAAGAATTTTGCCTCGGTGTACTGAACTTCTCCTACAAAATTCTCAGCTAAATTTTCATTGACAATACCATCAGATGCAGCGAAGAAAGCGAGAACGTTTTTAATGAAGAAACGCTCGTCGTCATTCAATTTGTCATTCCAATCTACAAGGTCCGAAGACAAATCAATCTCCTCTGCGGTCCATATGCTCGCTTCTTGTTTCTTGTATTCAGCCCAAATATCATCGTGCTCAATCGGAAACAAAACAAATCGGTTTGGATTGTCTGTTAAGATGGGTTCAGTCACCATGGTGTTTTCGGGCAAAACCTCTTCAATCGCGGTTTGCGTGTCCATGGTGTTCGTTGTCTTCTCGTTTTCGAGGTCGTTAATATTGGCGGTGGGTTGGTCCATGTCTATTGACTTTAAGGCGCTTATGAATACAGTTTTGGGTGTCTAGAGAGCCTCACAGAGGCGGTTCTTATCGACGTCTCAAAGAAACGTTATACACAAGACTATTTTGCTCACGGTTGCATCTAGTTTTTAACACTCTTGTTAATAACTTATGTCAACTCACTGTACATCAAATGATAAGAGGATTGGTAGAGGAAGAAAATCCCATAAAAAAGGTATTGGAATCGGAGAGAGGTTTTTTTTGAAGAAATCCCATGTTTTTTTGGCACGATTCTTTCCGACAATAAAACGGCTGTTAAATCGCGTTCTATGTGGGGCTTTGGTTGCGTACTTTTGCACAATGCTTAAAGGGCTTTTAAAAATATTTCTTGGAGATAAATCATCGAGTGACCTGAAGGAAATTCAGCCAATCGTTGATGAAATACTGATCGCCGAAAAAGAACTTCTGTCGATTTCTGCAGATGAACTTCGTGCGAAAACATCATCGCTGCGTTCTCGGATTACAGATTTTGTCTCGGGATTGCAAAATGAAATTGATACTTTACTCGAACAGGCAGCATCCATGCCCGAGTCAAACCTCGATGCGAAAGAAGCCGTTTTTGATAGCGTTGACAAACTCGAAGACGAAATTAATGTGCAACTTGAAGTTGTTCTGGCAGAAATTCTTCCTGAGGCTTTTGCCATCATCAAAGAAACCGCAAAACGATTTTCTGCAGAAGAAGATATAGAAGTAACTGCTTTGGACTTCGACAAGGACATCGCTGCTGCTCGTGATATGGTATCCATAAGGGGAGACAAGGCCTATTGGTCAAAACATTGGAAAGCTGCCGGTTCAGATGTTTCTTGGGACATGGTTCACTATGATGTACAGCTCGTAGGTGGCGTTGCATTACATAGAGGAAGTGTGGCCGAGATGCACACGGGAGAGGGAAAGACGCTGGTGGCGACCTTGCCAGTATTCTTGAATGCGCTTACGGGCAGAGGGGTCCATCTGGTGACGGTCAATGATTATTTGGCGCGTAGAGACTCGGAGTGGATGGGTCCTATTTATGAATTCCATGGTTTGACCGTTGACTGTGTTGACAGACATCAACCGAACAGTGAGGCCCGTCGAGAAGCGTATAAATGTGACATCACGTTTGGTACGAACAATGAGTTTGGATTTGATTACTTGAGAGACAACATGGCCCAAAAGCCAGAGATGCTTGTACAGCGCCGACATCACTATGCCATTGTGGATGAGGTTGACTCGGTACTTATTGACGAAGCGAGAACGCCGCTTATTATTAGTGGCCCCACTCCCAAAGGGGATGAGCAGGAATTTGAAGCACTAAAACCGATGGTTGTTAAGCTTCTTCAGGTTCAGCAAAAAGCAGTTCAGGCCTTCTTGCTCGAGGCGAAGAATCTTTTAAAGGACAATCTGTCAAAAAGTGAAAAAGAAATTGCGGGGCTCGCGCTTTACAGAGCTTTCCGTGGACTTCCTAAGTCCAAGCCGCTGATTAAGTTTCTCAGCAATGAAGGCATGCGTCAATTACTTCTTAAAGTTGAGGCGATTTATCTCTCAGATAATCAAAAGGAAATGCACAAGGCAGATGCCGAACTTTTCTTTGTGATTGACGAGAAACAGAATCAGATTGAACTTTCAGAAAAAGGAATCGTCTTTCTAACGCAAGGGATGGATGACGATGCTTTCTTCACAATGCCAGACATTGCGACAGAGCTTGTAAACGTCGATAACTCTTCTGCATCTGATGACGACAAGCTTGCAAAGAAGCAAGAGGTCATGCAAGATTACGGGGTGAAATCATCACGGATCCATTCCATGAATCAACTGCTGAAAGCATACACGTTATTTGAAATGGACATCGAGTACGTGATCATGGATAACAAGGTGAAGATTGTCGATGAGCAAACAGGTCGTATTATGGACGGTCGTCGTTATTCAGACGGACTTCACCAAGCGATAGAGGCAAAGGAAAACGTAAAAATTGAAGCAGCAACACAGACTTATGCGACAGTCACCCTGCAGAATTTCTTCAGGATGTATCACAAGCTGGCTGGGATGACAGGTACTGCGGAGACTGAGGCTGGCGAGTTTTGGGATATTTATAAATTAGATGTAAAGGTCATTCCTACGAACAGACCTATTGCAAGAGACGATAAAGAAGATCTCGTCTACAAAACAAAGCGGGAGAAGTACAATTCTGTCATTGACCATGTGTCCATTTTGAGTAAAGCTGGTCGTCCAGTTCTGGTCGGAACCACAACAGTCGAAGTGTCAGAACTGCTTTCTCGAATGCTTGATATGCGCGGACTGGATCACCAAGTTCTGAATGCAAAACGTCATCAGCAGGAGGCCGAAGTCGTCACACGCGCGGGTCAAGCAGGGACCATTACGATTGCCACGAACATGGCTGGTCGTGGAACAGACATTAAGTTGAGTCAACAAGTGAAAAAAGATGGTGGTCTTGCCATTGTCGGAACTGAACGTCATGACTCACGACGTGTAGACAGACAACTTAGAGGTCGATCTGGACGTCAAGGAGACCCAGGTTCGTCTCAGTTTTATGCCTCTTTAGAAGATGACCTCATGCGTCTTTTCGGCTCCGATCGCGTTGCGAAGATGATGGATCGAATGGGGCATAAAGACGGCGAAGTCATCCAGCACAAAATGATCTCGAAATCTATTGAGCGTGCC
>Ga0308017_1000673_pt1 | contig 10192 bp, 14 predicted proteins | sample Neamet280_FD_203145 | JGI IMG/M metagenome (GOLD analysis project Ga0308017, IMG submission 203145) | Marine microbial communities from water near the shore, Antarctic Ocean - #280 | ecosystem: Environmental > Aquatic > Marine > Unclassified | place: Southern Ocean | collected 2014-10-01
CTAAGCTAGATGATCTACATTTTAAATTAGTTAATTATCCTGATGGACTTAAAGGTAATCTAAATTCATTAAGGAAAGTAAGAGAAGGTTTAAATAGTGATAAGGGTAGACATACACATTCTATGAAAGAGCTTGTGAGTAAAGCAAAGTTCTTTGAAGTGAATACTGCTTGCCCTACATGTACACAAGAGATTAGTGAGAGTGTGAAGTCAAGTATGTTAACTGATGTCAAGACACAAGCTAAAGATACTCAAGCTGCAATAATAGTAAACACTACTGCATACGATACAGCTATTGAAGATATAACAAAGGTACAAGATCAACTCACACAGATGGCTAGCATACATAGTGAAATAGCAACACACAATGGTTCAATGACTGACCTGATCAGTAAGCAAGTAAAAGAAGTTGATGTGGCTGGACCTAATAGTGATCTGTTGACCATGCTAAATGATTCAGACGATATACGTGATACATTAGATAAAGCTCAGGATGAGTTATTATATAACGATATAGCTGGTGAGATGCTCAAGGATACAGGTATTCGGACTAAGATAATTAAAGAATACTTACCTGCCATGAACACTCTGATCAATAAATATCTCCAAATCCTAGAGTTCTTTGTGGCATTTGAATTAGATGAGAACTTCCAAGAGACAATTAAGTCAAGACATAGAGATGAATTTGTGTATGCTAACTTCTCTGAAGGTGAGAAGATGCGTATTGATTTAAGTCTATTGTTTGCTTGGAGACAAGTAGCTAAGATGAAAAACTCTACGAACACAAACCTATTAATCCTTGATGAGACATTTGATTCATCTCTTGATGAGGAAGGTGTGGATAACCTAATGAAGATCTTATTCACATTAGACAAAGGCACGAATACATTTATTATATCTCATAAGCCAGACATACTTGAGAGTAAGCTTCAAGACAAGATACAGTTTACTAAGATTAATAATTTCTCAGCAGTCGTATAATAGACACACTATTTCTGTGTTAAATAGTTCTACGGCGCACCGCGTTTCATGTTAAAATAGTACTTGATTCTAAAATAAAACAGGACTTAAATTATGACATTCAAACCAACATTTACATTACAAACATACAACTTAAACTCAACATTCGAAATACAATTTAAAAATATATCTCGATTATTATCTTATTTAAAATTAACTAATAAAAATCACCAACATCTTATATCCGATTCAATAACAAATAATTGTTATTTCGTTTCATATAATCAATTAAAAACACAAGATTTTCAATCAAAATTAATACAAAATCTATTTAATCATACACAATTTTAAAACTCAAATTTTAACAAACTACTCTATCCTAGTACCGCACCCCGCAACATCAACCCACCAGACACATTCTCTGGCACACCAACTCGCCGCGTCTGGACCTATAAGTTTCCACACAAGCGGGTCAAACTATGATATAATATACCTATAATCAAATAAAAAAGGAATACATTATGAATAAAGTGATTGAACAATTAATGACGAAATACCCAAATAAGACTGAATTCTCAGCGGCTATGATTAAAGCGGCCGCTACTGCTGTGGGTGAAAATCCTAGATCAGCTTATGTGAATATCAGATACACAAACAACTGTCCAACGATTAGACGTGGGATATACAATCTGGAGAAGATGATGCCAAAAGTATTATATCGTGAAAATGATCTTGATCATTCTAAAGGTACTACTCAACATTACACTGAAACTAAAATGGTTAAGGGTGTTGAGTCTGTTTCAAATGACGAAGTCTTTGTTCCAGCTTTTGATTCTACATTTGTTCCATGGGGAAACTTTACTGAAATTGTAAAGGTCCTTAAGTCTGGAATGTTTTATCCAACTTTTGTTTCTGGTTTGTCTGGTAACGGTAAGACGTTTCAGATTGAACAGGCATGTGCAAAACTTAATCGTGAATATGTTCGTGTTCAGATCTCTCCTGAGACTGATGAAGATGATCTGATCGGTGGTTTTCGTTTAATCAACGGTGAGACTGTGTTTCAAAAAGGTCCAGTGATTAAAGCTATGGAAGCCGGTGCGGTCTTAATGATTGACGAGATTGATCGTGGTACAAATAAAATCATGTGTCTTCAAGGTGTTCTTGAAGGAAAGCCGGTTCTTATTAAAAAGACTGGTGAAGTTGTGTCTCCTAAAGACGGTTTCAATATTGTTGCTACTGCAAATACTAAGGGTAAAGGTTCTGAAGACGGACGTTACTCTGGTGCAATGGTGATCGATGATGCTTTCCTTGAGAGATTTACAATTACTCTTGAACAGACTTTCCCTACTATGGCTACTGAAGAAAAGATTGTTCTTAAACACATGCAAAAGTTTGAAGCTATGGACAAAGAATTTGCTACGTTGCTTGTAGGTTGGGCGGATGCAATTCGTAAAACATTTTATGACGAAGGTATTGACGAAGTTATTTCAACTAGACGTCTATGTCACATCGTTCAGACTTTCTCAATCTTTGGAAAGCGTGATAAGGCAATCGCACTTTGTGTGAATCGTTTTGATGACGATACTAAAGAAGCTTTCATAGATCTTTATGAGAAAGTTGATGCTACTATCAATGCTCCGGAAGATGAAGAGCTTGAGACTGAAGCAAGTTTCAAAGACAATAACAACTGGGAGGACGAATAATTATGAATCTATCTGCTCAAGAATATCTAGCGAAGCTATTAGCAAAGGAAAACCTTTCTGTTCAACACGGAAACTATTCCACTGCTAGCTTCGATGTTTTAAATCGTGTACTTCGTTTGCCTTTATGGGCAGACAAAGGAAAAGATGTCTATGATCTTTTAGTTGGACATGAAGTTGGTCACGCATTGTTTACTCCTGCTGACGGATGGCATGACTCTGATAAAAAATTCAATAAGATTCCTAAAGCTTATTTAAACATTGTTGAGGATATTCGTATTGAGCGTAAGATTCAAGAGACATATCCTGGAATTAAATCTCGCTTCAAGGCTGGATATAAAAGATTGTTTGATGATGATCTATTCGGTACTGTCGGTAAAGACACAAAAGACTACGGACTTATGGACAGACTTAATATCAGTTCAAAAAGTCGTGGCATTGTTCCTGTTGAATTTGCTGATGACGAAAGTCCATTGATTAATGAAGCTATGCATGTACAGACATGGGATGACGTTGTTGTCGTTTGTCAAAAACTATATGACTTCATTCAAGCTAAGAAAGAAAAAGAAGAAGAAGAGCAACCTATGGAATCTTCTAAAGACGAAGGTCCTACTACTGAATCTTCTGGTGAATCAAGTCAAGCAAGTGGTGATCAAGAACCTGCTGAATCTGAGCAAAATGGTGAAGGTAATTCTGATGGTGAAGACTCTGGTGAGAAGACTGAAGAGACTAAGGAAGCTGCACCTGAAGGCCATGAGACTTTGACTGATGATGCTCAACGTGAAAACGAAGATGATCTATTAGAGAAAAAGCATGATAGTTATGATGGCGATAAGCAATCACAATATTCTGCTGGAATGTCTGATGCTTCTCTTTCTAACATTGCTTATACTTATGCTGAAGCAAAAGAGCAACGTGATTCATATCTTGCTGAACTTGGTGAATCTATTCATTGTCCTTATACTTCATTTCCAGCTAAAGAAGATTGGAATGATACTAAAAAGACTTATAAGACTCAAGCAAATCTTATTGCTAAAGACTTTGAACGTAAGAAAGCTGCATTTGAATACTCACGTGCTACGACTGCAAAGTCTGGAAAGCTTGATCCTTTAAAGATGCATTCATACAAATACTCTGAAGATATCTTTTTGACTACTACTAATCTTGCTCAAGCAAAATCACACGGTATCGTTATGTATTTAGATCTATCTGGATCTATGTGTGACATTATCGAAGATGTTGTTGCTCAAGCAATTACTATTGCAATGTTTTGTCGTCAAGTGAATGTTCCTTTTGAAGCATATTCATTTACTACTACTGCATATTGGAGAGAGGTTGGTAAAGGTATTAAAGATATGCCTATTGTTGAGTCTGAAGTTGATTCTAAGTTTACTAAAGTCGTTGAGATGTTCTCTTCAAAAATGAATAAGAAGACTTTTGATGAAGCTGCTTATACAATGTTCGCTATTGGTAAGGCACACTCAATGAGTCGTTCTATTAAATATCATTTATATAGTCATCAGATGCATGCGTTAGATATGATGGGTTCAACTCCTTTAGTCCAAACATGTTTCCTAGCGGCTAAGCAAGTTAAAGAGTTCACACGTAAACACGCAATTCAAAACACAAACATTATGTTCTTGACTGACGGTCAACCTGACGGTGTGTATGTTCATAGCGACGAAAAAGCTGATGTTATTACACATAGAAGCCATAAGATAATTAAGTTCGGTAACAAAACAATCGAAGGTTCAAGCTCTCGCAACTTATATGAAGCTGCACTGATTAGACTGAAAGAGATCACTGGCGCAACTGTCATGGGTTTCCATTTAGCTACTGATGCATCTTCATTTGGTTCAGGTTACCATGGAGTCCATGAGTCAAAAGATTTTTCTGATGTCATTAAGACTTGGAGAAAAGATAATTTCTCAGAGTGGAAAAATGCTAAAGGTTATGACAACTATTTCATAATTAAGATAAATAAATCTGCAAGGTTTGACACGGATGAATTTACTCCTAGAAAAGCTGATACTATTGGTGATCTTAAACGTGAATTTAAAAAGTTCAATAAGACTAAGAAGGGTAATAAGCAATTAGTTGCACGTATTACTGACGCGGTGGCTGCATGAAGAAATTAATTATACCATTAACTTTACTTGCACTTGGTGTCAATGCTCAGGTGCAAGATAATTACTTTTGGGAAGGTGCTTATTATAAAGCTCAGTCTACATGGCACATAGATAAAACTATTGTCCCATTAGGTATGGGTGAGATCCAGTTTAACTTGATTAATAATGGATGTCTTTGGGGTGGTGGAGGCGGAGGTCATATAGATGATTGTGATCCTGCCACTGACTCAACAAGTCCTGGAGAAGTTTTTAGATCTCAACTTGTAAGCAAAACAGCTTATACATTTAATAAACCTTGGCGATATACATTTTCATTTAAAGATATAAGTGAAGATGACGGACTTGGATATGGTGGACCTGGAATTACTATGTTTGAATTGTATCCTGCATGGTCACATTCTCGAGCTGGAAAACCTCCAGTGTTTCACATCTGGTATAATCCATTGACTAAAGGTATTGAAATAGATATTAATAATGATTGGAAAGGCAAAATAAGTATAGCTAACTCTGAGTGGAATGAATTTGTTATTGAAACTATTCAATCAGAGAAGAGCAATGGCTATATGAAGATCTATCATAATGGATTAATGATCTATGACTATAAAGGAACTACAAGTTATAGAGCAGTACAAGGTACAAACTTTTGGATAGGAGCATATGCTTGTTGTAGCTTTACACCAAGTGGTGAACCAGACCATAACTTTATTTTTAAAAACGTAACCGTAGGAGGTATATAATGTGTTTAGAATTATTTTTAGCAGCATCAATCCATATGGGATTGCAAGGAGACTATCAAAATATCCATCCGCATGTACAATGTGAGGTAGAGCATTCAATTTTGAATAGTACTATTGTTGGTGCATATTATAATAGTGAATCAAAGATCAGTACTTATGTTGGACAGAAGTTCGGAAGAGTTGAAGTAGGTCTTGTGACTGGTTACTCTTCTTACTCTTTGTTACCATTCGCAAGAGTTAAATATCGAAACTGGTATATAACTCCAGCTTATGAGAAAGACAATTGGGGAATCGTGCTCGGATGGGAGACGAAAATATTTTAATAAAAGGTATGTACTTTCGCACAATGTGTGATATAATATAACTATTAATGAGAAAGGAATTATATGAAATTTAATGAACAGCAAAACATCCATGAGTTAACACATTATGTTGAGGGTACATACTCTAAGCATTATGCGTCAGAAAATGGTATACAAAGTATGGATCTAATATCTGCCTCCGGGCATGGTGTTGGTTTTTGTCTTGGTAATGTATTAAAATACGCATCAAGATATGGTAAGAAAGACGGAGCAAACAGAACTGATCTTATGAAGATCATGCACTATACTCTGTTAGCAATTAATGAACATGACTTAAAGGAGACAAGCGATGAAGCTTAGTAATGAAATAAAAGAAGTATTGAGTAATTTTCAAACGATCAATAGTAATATTGCTCTTGGTGAAGAAGGTGGAATTATTAGGAGTATGTCAACATCAAAGACTCTCATGGCTAAATCTAATCTTGCCTTTGCAAGTCCATATCCATTCGGCATATATGACTTAGGTGAATTCCTAGCATGTCTAAGTATGTTCGATGATCCTACTCTAGACTTTGATCCTGATCAGAAGTTTGTGACTATCACTGATGGTATCACAAAGTTTAAATACTTCTTCTCTGACATCGACATTCTAACTGTTCCTACCAAGGATATTGATTTACCTTGTAGTGATATTATGTTTACGCTTACGTTAGATCAGTTAAATCAATTGCGCAAAGCTTCTGCTACTCTTAAAGCTAATACATTAAGCATTAGAAAGAGCAGCTCAGCATCATTTGTTGAATGCGTTATTGTTGATAAGAGTAATCCAACTTCAAATCAATTCACTATGAACATCGCAAACTGCAGTATAAATACAGATGCAGAGTTTGATTTAGTACTTGATATGAATAATTTTAAATTCATTAATTCAGACTCGTATGAGTTTGGTATTGATAAGAAGCTTATAGCTTCAGTACTAGCCGGCAGCACACAATATTGGGTTGCCCTTGATAAAACAACGACATATAAGGAGATATAATATGGCGAAGAAAGAAGTAGTAACAGATGGCTTGATGCAGACAAGCGAAGCCCCTGTAGATTTAGGAGTACCTGATGAAGTAATTGCTCAAGCTACGATTAGCTTAGGTGATATCAGAGGTGCTATTCAAATTATTGATGTGGTTACAAAACGTGGTGCAATCAATGGTGAAGAGATGCAAGATGTTGGAAGAATACGAAATGCCTTCCAAGCATTCTTAAATGCTAACCAACCACCAGTACCACCAGCACCAGAAGAAACAGCTGAGTAAGTATGTACTTTTAGCAAAAGCATGGTATAATGGTACCATGCTTAATTATATTATGAGGTCAATGTGAAAGAAGAATTTCTATTTGTAGAAAAGTATAGACCACAAACCATATCGGATTGCATTCTCCCTCAAGGACTCAAAGATACATTTGAACAAATAGTCCAAAAGGGTGAGCTTCCGAATATGATGTTTACAGGTTCTGCTGGTGTAGGTAAGACTACAGTTGCCAGAGCATTATGTAATGAATTAGATCTTGACTATATGATGATCAATGGTTCCGAAGATGGTAACATTGATACACTCCGTGGTAAGATCAAACAGTTTGCAAGTACAGTATCATTGCATGGTGGACAGAAAGTTGTTATCCTCGATGAGGCTGACTATCTTAATCCATCATCTACTCAACCCGCATTGCGTGGGTTCATAGAAGAGTTCTCTTCTAATTGTAGATTTATACTTACATGTAATTTTAAGAATCGTATTATTGAACCTCTCCATTCGAGATGTTCTATATATGAATTCAACCTAGGTAGTAAAGTAGTGATGGCACAGGCATTTATGTCTAGGCTTAAATTCATTCTTGACTCCGAAGGTATCATACATGATGATGCAGTTATTGCAGAACTCATTATGAAATATATACCAGATTGGAGACGTGTCATAAATGAATGTCAACGATATGGTATGAGTGGTCATATCGATACCGGCATTCTTGTTACTCTATCTGAGACAAGCATAGCTGGACTGATGAAAGACCTCAAGACTAAAAACTTTAAGAAGATGCGTAAGTGGGTAAGTGATAACATTGACGTAGAATCTACAAAGTTGTTTAGAATGATTTATGATAACATGTCAGAGTATGTTGAGCCTTCAAGTATTCCTCAGTTAGTTCTGATACTTGCAGACTATTCATATAAGGATAGCTTCGTGGCTGATCATGAATTAAATGTAGTGGCATGTATGACAGAAATCATGTCTGGAATTAAATTTAAATAGGAGTTCGAATGATAGAACAGTTAGCAAATTATGCATCAATTATTATGGCATTAGCTATGGTCAATGTTGTATTTCAATTAGACAAAGCAAGCAAAATGATTGCAAGCATGAATAAATTCTTAAACGAAGGAGCCTCAGACAATGAGTAAATATTTAAATATAACACCACGTGGTGAGACACGTAATTTCTTTGGCAAAAACCTTAGAAGAGATCTAACCGAATTCTTACACAATGAGATCATTGAAGTAATGTTCACAAAGAAAGATGGTACAGAACGTAAGATGTTATGTACTCTTCAATCAGATATAATTGATCAAACGTATGAAGCGTATGATGACACTAAACCCCCAATAGCTATTAATCCAGAGGTTATGAGAGTCTTTGATACTGAAGCAGAGTCATGGAGATCATTCCTATTAGCTAATATCAAATATATAAAAACTGACCTACCTGAATACGCAGCATGAAGGCAAATGAAAGTAAAGTCATTGACTTCTTTACACGCCAACCATACACACAACAGAAATTTGAGAGACATCCAACATCTGGTCTAATATTAGCTGAGACTTTAATTGATTACATTGTTGAAATGAATGTTAATCCATTAGTTATCGATGCTGGTTGTGGTATCAATGGGTTTAAATCTACGTTCGATAATGTTATTGGATTTGATATTGCTCCTTATGAAGAGGCAGACTTTCAAGCAAGCTTCTCTGAGGCACATCATATATTCGGTAGACAATTCGCTGACGTTGTTATGGCATTAGGATCATGTAACTTTGGTACTCTCGATGAGAATCTATATTACTTTGATTACTTTCACCAATGGTTAAAGCCCGGTGGAATCTGTGCAGTAAGAGTTCACATCAATAGATCAGAAGATAACAAAGAAGAAGGAACAGAGTATGCACCTTGGACATTAGAAAATGCTGATGACTGTGCACACAAATGGTTCGCTGATAAATTTGAGTGTCTAGAAATGCATATTGAACAAATGACTGGTCGTGATACTCAACTTGCTGTATGGATCTGGAAAAAGAAATGAGTCCATTTGCATTAATCAGTTCTATATCTAATACTAAACTTGACATACTAGAGAATGAGAAAGACTACACTGCCTTTATGGTAAACCGTGGTCTATCTTACTTTCCCGATACTGTCATCTATGCCAACGAGATGAACAAGTATCACCACCTAGATGGCCGCCTGCAGTTTGATTTTCTTATAAATACTATCAGGAAACGAAATCGTTTCTCCAAGTGGAATAAGTCTAGTGAATCTGAGGACATCGATGCTATTAAAATATATTATGGATATAGCAATGAAAAGGCTCGTGATGTTCTTCCGCTTTTAAGTAAGGCAAATTTGAATACTATAAAGGGAAGAATACAGCATGGCGGAACACAAAGATAGTTTAGTAAGTTGGACACCAGATATGATGTTAGAGGTTACTCTTGCAGAACCTGATGACTTCTTAAAGATCAGAGAAACATTAACTCGTATGGGTGTAGCATCTAAGCGGGACTCACAATTATTTCAATCATGTCATATCTTGCATAAGCAAGGTAGATATTTCATAACACATTTTAAAGAGTTATTCTTATTGGATGGTAAGCCATCTAATCTAACAGAGAATGATCTTCAAAGACGTAACACAATCGTTACACTCATGTCTGACTGGGGATTATTAGAGACTGTCAAACCTATAGGTGATACAGCTCCTCTCAACCAGATCAAAATAATATCACATAAAGAAAAAGGCGATTGGGAATTATGTCCCAAGTATAACATTGGAATAAAATAAACTAACCTACATCATGATTACAGCTTTGTTATTAGGGACCTTATATGGTCTCATTATTGGATTAATACCGGCAGCCGGAGCAACAACAGGTCTTGTTATTCTATTCAGCTTCATGTCTTATTTCACAGATCCTTATCTTGGCGTTGTCTTTTGTATGGCAACAGTCGCAGCATCTACTACAGGTGACACATACTCTGGAGTATTATTAGGAATTCCTGGTGCTAATTCATCTGCCGCCACAATGGTTGATGGAC
>Ga0308017_1000674_pt1 | contig 10187 bp, 8 predicted proteins | sample Neamet280_FD_203145 | JGI IMG/M metagenome (GOLD analysis project Ga0308017, IMG submission 203145) | Marine microbial communities from water near the shore, Antarctic Ocean - #280 | ecosystem: Environmental > Aquatic > Marine > Unclassified | place: Southern Ocean | collected 2014-10-01
CTCCGGTGAAGTGGGTTGGGATCGAGGCGATCACGCGAGGGGCGACGGCGCCAGCGCCGCCACGATGGCTGCATCGCAGTCGGGCAGCGCTGCCCGCACGGCGGCCAGGTGCTGCGCATCGCCCGTGCGCCGCTCGGCATCCCAGATCGGGGCGGGAAAGCGGCTGTCCCACTCGAAGCGGGCGATGACGTGCCAGTGCAGGTGCGGCACGACGTTGCCCAGCGATGCCAGGTTGACCTTGGTCGGCTGCAGACGGACGCGCAACACGCGCTCGACCGCGGTCACGAGGCGCATCCCTGCCGCCTGCTGGAACGCATCCAGATCCGACCATTCGGCCACGTGGTCCGTGGCGATGACGCGGTACCACGCTGGCGCCGATGACACCTCGGCGCCGACCGCACGCACCACGCGCCAGCCTTGCCCGCGCCAGAGCAACACGCCGCCGTCTTCGCGGCACAAAGGGCAGTCCGTGGCGGACATCACGCTCACACCAGCACCCGCTCGATACCGCCGGCATTGGCGCGCGCCACATAGTCCGGCAGCCAGTTCTCACCCAAGATCTGGCGCGCGATTTCGACCACGATGTAGTCGGCCTCCAGCAGTCCGTTGCTGAGATCCTCGCCGTAGCGGCTCAGGCCCTGCAGGCAGCTCGGGCACGAGGTCAGGATCTTGGTGCGCCCGGGCGTCAGCGACGCACCGTTGCGCTCGGCCAAGGCCGCCAACTGCTGCTCGTTCTTGCGCAACTCTTGCTCTTTGCGGAAGCGCACCTGCGTCGAAATATCGGGCCGCGTGACGCCGAGCGTGCCCGACTCGCCGCAGCAGCGGTCGCTGGCCACGACGGTGTCGCCCACCAGCGCCTTGACGGTCTTCATCGGGTCTTGCTGCTTCATCGGGCTGTGGCACGGATCGTGGTAGAGGTACGCGCCCTTGCCCTCCAGTTTGACGCCCTTTTCCAGCAGGTATTCGTGGATGTCGACGATGCGGCAGCCGGGGAAGATCTTGTCGAACTGATAGCCCTGCAGCTGGTCGTAGCAGGTACCGCAGCTCACCACCACCGTCTTGATGTCCAGGTAGTTGAGCGTGTTGGCCACGCGGTGGAACAGCACCCGATTGTCGGTGATGATTTTTTCCGCCTTGTCGAACTGACCCGAGCCGCGCTGCGGATAGCCGCAGCACAGATAGCCAGGCGGCAACACCGTCTGCACGCCAACGTGCCACAGCATGGCCTGCGTGGCCAGCCCCACTTGACTGAACAGCCGCTCCGAGCCGCAGCCGGGGAAGTAGAAGACCGCCTCCGCGTCGGCGCTGGTGCGCTGCGGGTCGCGGATGATGGGCACGTAGTTTTTGTCCTCGATGTCGAGCAAGGCGCGCGCCGTCTTCTTGGGCAGGTTGCCCGGCATCTTCTTGTTGATGAAGTGGATGACCTGCTCTTTGACCGGCGCGGGCCCCACCGTGGCGGGCGGCGCCGCCGTCTGCTTGCGCGCCAGGCCCTTGAGCAGATCGTGCGCCCAGCGCTGCGCGCGAAAGCCGACGTCGACCATGGCGGTGCGCATGAGCTTGATCGTCTCCGGCTGGGTGGCATTGAGGAAGGTCATCGCCAGCGCGTTACCCGGGCGGAAGGACTTGCGACCCATCTTGCGCAGCAGGTTGCGCATGTTCATCGACACGTCGCCGAAGTCGATCTTCACCGGGCAGGGCGACAAGCACTTGTGGCACACCGTGCAGTGGTCGGCCACGTCCTCGAACTCCTCCCAGTGCTGGATGGAGACGCCACGGCGCGTCTGCTCCTCGTACAGGAAAGCCTCGATCAGCAAGCTGGTGGCCAGGATCTTGTTGCGCGGGCTGTACAGCAGGTTGGCGCGCGGCACGTGGGTCGAGCACACGGGCTTGCACTTGCCGCAGCGCAGGCAGTCCTTGATGCTGTCGGCAATGGCGCCGATGTCGCTTTGCTGCATGATGAGCGACTCGTACCCCATGAGGCCAAAGCTCGGCGTGTACGCCTGGCTCAGATCGGCCGGGTGCACGTCGGGGCCCAACGCACTCGCCGTGCGCAACAGCTTGCCGCGGTTGAAACGCCCGTGCGGATCGATGCGGCGCTTGTACTCGGCAAACGGGGCCAGCTCGTCGTCGCTGAGGTACTCCAGCTTGGTGATGCCGATGCCGTGCTCACCCGAGATCACGCCGTCGAGGCGGCGCGCCAGCGCCATGATGCGATCGACCGCCTCGTGCGCGGTCTGCAGCATCTCGTAGTCGTCGCTGTTGACCGGGATGTTGGTGTGCACGTTGCCGTCGCCCGCGTGCATGTGCAGCGCCACCCAGACGCGCCCTTTGAGCACGCGCCGGTGGATGGCATCGCACTCGGCCAGCACGGGCGCAAACACCGCGCCCGTGAAGAGCTCGCGCAGCGGCGCGCGCAGCTGGGTTTTCCAGCTCGCGCGCAGGGTGTGGTCCTGCAGCTGCTCGAACAGCGTGCGCTCGCCCGGCGCGGCCGGCGCGTCCAGTCCGTCGTGCCAAGCCTGCCACTGCGCGCGCACGCGGCGGATGAGCGCGCGCGCCTGCTCGGTGCGCTCGGCCAGCAACTCGGCACTGGGCATGTCATGGGGGTCTTCGGCCTTGCCCAGCGGCAACGCCCCGCGCCCGAAAAACGCCTCCAGCTCGTCGCACAGGCGGATCTTGTTGCGCAGGCTGAGTTCGATGTTGATGCGCTCGATGCCCAGCGTGTACTCACCCATACGCTCCAGCGGGATCACCACGTCCTCGTTGATCTTGAAGGCGTTGGTGTGGCGGCTGATGGCCGCGGTGCGCTTGCGGTCGGCCCAGAATTTTTTGCGCGCCTCGGGGCTGACGGCGACGAACCCCTCACCGGCGCGGGCGTTGGCCAGACGCACCACCTCGCTGGCGGCGCGCGCCACGGCGTCCGGGTCGTCGCCCACGATGTCGCCGATGAGCACCATCTTGGGCAGCGTGCCGCGCTTGCTCTTGGTGGTGTAGCCCACCGCTTTCAGGTAGCGGTCATCCAAATGTTCCAGACCCGCGAGCAGCGTGCCGGAGAGCTTTTGCTCGGCGAACAGATAGTCCTTGATCTCGACGATCGAGGGCACCGCGTCCTTGGGGTTGCCGAAAAACTCCAGGCACACGGTGCGCGTGTGCGCGGGCATGCGGTGCACCACCCAGCGCGCGCTGGTGATGATGCCGTCGCAGCCCTCTTTTTGCACGCCAGGCAGGCCGCTCAAAAACTTGTCCGTGACGTCCTTGCCCAGCCCCGCCTTGCGAAACGCCGCGCCAGGGATGTCGAGCCGCTCGGTGCGACGCAGTGTCTTGCCGTCGGGGCCGAAGTAGCGCAGCTCGAAGGACGCCACCTCGGCGTCGTGGATCTTGCCCCGGTTGTGGCCGATGCGGTGCACCTCGAGCCACTCGGCGTCGGGCGTAACCATGCGCCACGACGCCAGGTTATCCAGCGCCGTGCCCCATAGCACCGCCTTCTTGCCACCGGCGTTCATGGCGATGTTGCCGCCGATGCACGACGCCTCGGCCGAAGTGGGATCGACCGCGAACACGAAGCCCGCGCGCTCGGCGGCATCCGCCACGCGCTGGGTGACGACGCCCGCCTCGGTCCAGATGGTGGGCACGGGCGCGTCCAGCCCGGGCAAGGTCACCATCTCGACCTCGGTCATCGCCTCCAGCTTTTCGGTGTTGATGACCGCGCTCTTCCATGTCAGCGGCACCGCACCACCCGTGTAGCCCGTTCCGCCGCCGCGCGGGATGATGGTCAACCCCAGCTCGATACAGCCCTGCACCAGCCCCACGATTTCGGCCTCGGTGTCGGGGGTGAGCACGACGAACGGGTACTCGACACGCCAGTCGGTGGCGTCCGTGACGTGGCTGACGCGGCTCAGGCCATCGAACTTGATGTTGTCGCGCGCCGTGTGCCGACGCAATACCTTGACCGCGCGCTGGCGCAGTGCAGCCATGTCCTCGAACGCCTGGGCGAATGCCTGCACGGCACGGCGCGCATGGTCCAGCAGCTCGCCCACCAACACGTCGCGCTGCGGGTCGTCCTGCGGGCGGCGGCGTTTTTCGATTTCGCCCAAGCGGTGGTGCAAGGCCTCGATGAGCGCGGCGCGGCGCTTGGGGTTGGCCAGCAGATCGTCCTGCAAATACGGGTTGCGCTGCACCACCCAAATGTCGCCCAGCACCTCGTAGAGCATGCGCGCCGAGCGGCCGGTGGCGCGCTCGCGGCGCAGTTGCTCGATGATGTCCCACGCGCGTGCGCCCAACAGGCGCAGCACGATCTCGCGGTCCGAAAACGACGTGTAGTTGTACGGAATCTCGCGCAAGCGCGGCGTGTCGGACTCGGCCGTGAGCAGTGCATTCAGGGGCGTCGGTGCGTTCATGGGCAAGGAGCGGCGAGCAAGCCACGCGGCAGCGCGGCCCGCAGGATCGGCACGGCAGCCGGGGCAGGACCAACGATGTTACCGCAGCGCAGCACGGCACCACTGACAGCAGGGTTGCGCCGGACGGGCCCTGCCTTCAGGCGCGCCGCGCATCGCGCCAGGCGGCCACCCCCCCAAGGACCACCACCAGCACGGCATAGGTCACCATGCGGCCATCACGCCCCAGCCACGGTAATGCCGCCGCCAGCACCGCCGACCCCGCCAGACCCAGCCACACACAGTGGCCCAACCAGCCGCGCCAAAACGGCTGCCGCGCCCGCGCGCGCCACGCCAGCGCGACGGCGAGCAGCGCCCCGACCCCCCAGGCCGGTGCCACGAGGTTGAGTAGGTGGTTGAGCAGGGCCAGAGCGTCCACGAAGGACAAAATTTTATAATCCGCAATCATGGCAGTCTGGGCGCTCGGCATCAACCACCACACCGCTCCGCTCGATGTGCGCGGGCGGTTTGCATTCGCGCTCGACCAGGTGCCGGACGCCTTGCGGCGCTTTCGCGCCGCGTTGGCCCGGCAGCCCGAGGCCACGCTGTTGTCCACCTGTAACCGCACCGAGCTGTACTGCGCCAGCGACGAACCCTTGATCGAGCCGACGGCGCGCTGGCTGGCCGAGACCGCCGGGGTGGCGCCCGAGTTGCTGCTGCAGCACGCCTACGTGCTGCGCGACGATGCCGCGGCACGCCACGCGTTTCGCGTCGCCAGCGGGCTGGACAGCATGGTGCTGGGTGAGGCGCAGATCCTGGGCCAGCTCAAAGACGCGGTGCGCGTGGCCGACGAGGTGGGCACACTGGGCACCACGCTGCATCAGCTGTTCCAACGCTCGTTCGCGGTGGCCAAGCAAGTGCGCAGCAGCACCGCCATCGGTGCCCATTCCATCAGCATGGCGGCGGCCGCGGTGCGGCTGGCCAGCCAGCTGTTCGAAGACCTGCGCGACATCCGCGTCTTGTTCGTGGGCGCGGGCGAGATGATCGAACTGACCGCCACGCACTTCGCCGCACGCCAGCCGCGCGCGATGGCGGTCGCCAACCGCACGCTGGAACGCGGCGAGAAGCTAGCGGCGCGTTTCGGCGCCGAGGCGATGCGCCTGTCGGACCTGCCCGCCCGGCTGCACGAGTTCGACGCCGTGATCAGCTGCACCGCCAGCACGCTGCCGCTGATCGGCCTGGGCATGGTCGAGAGCGCCTTGCGCCGCCGCCGCCACCGACCGATGTTCATGGTCGATCTGGCCGTGCCGCGCGACATCGAGGCCGAGGTGCGCGAGCTCGACGACGTCTATCTGTACACGGTGGATGATCTCGCCTCCGTGGTGCAGGCGGGCAAGGACAGCCGACAGGCCGCGGTGGCGCAGGCCGAAGCCATCATCGACGCCGGTGTGCAGAGCTTCATGCACTGGCTGCGCCAGCGTGACCCCAACGCGGGGGTGGTGGCGTTGATCCGTGACCTGCAGACGCAGGCCGACGCGTGGCGGGCGGCCGAGATCGCACGCGCCAAACGGCTGCTGGCGCGGGGGGAATCGGTCGATGCGGCGCTCGAAGCGCTGGCGCGCGGCCTGACGCAAAAAATGCTGCACGGCGCGCTGGCCGAGCTGCACAGCGGCGACGAGGCGGCCCGGCAGCACACGGCCGAGGTGGTATCACGGCTATTTCTGCGCGGCCGGCCCGATGCGGCGGCGCCCCGCCGTGCCAGCGACGACGGACGGCCACCACGCCCATGAAGCCCTTCATCCGCGAGACGCTCGAGCGCTTGCGCCTACGGCTGCACGAGCTCGATGCCCAACTGTCCGCGCCCGATGCGACGGCAGACTTGGAGCGCTTTCGCGCGTTGACGCGCGAGCACGCCGAAACCGACACCATCGTCCAGCCCTACCTGCGCTACCTGGAGTGTGAGGCGCAACGGCACGAGGCCGAGCAGCTCGCCACTGAAGCCGCCGCCAGTGGCGACGAGGCGCTGGCGGCCATGGCGGCGGATGAGGTGGCCGCCGCACAAGCCGAGCTCGAACGGCTCGAGGCCGAGCTGCACGCCCTGCTGCTGCCGCGCGACCCCGACGACGAGCGCAACGCCTTCGTCGAGATCCGCGCCGGCACGGGCGGCGAGGAAGCCGCGCTGTTTGCCGCGGAGCTGGCGCGCATGTACATCCGTGATGCCGAGCGGCAAGGCTGGCGCGCCGAGGTCATCAGCGAATCGCCCAGCGAGCTGGGCGGCTCCAAAGAAATGGTGCTGCGCATCGTCGGCCCGGGTGCGTACGGGCGACTGCGCTTCGAATCAGGCGGCCACCGGGTGCAGCGGATACCGGTAACCGAGTCGCAGGGGCGTATTCACACCAGCGCCTGCACCGTGGCGGTGCTGCCCGAGCCCGACGAGGCGCAGGCGGTGCAGATCAACCCGGCGGAGCTGCGCATCGACACCTTCCGTGCCAGCGGCGCCGGCGGCCAGCACATCAACAAAACCGACTCGGCGGTGCGCATCACGCACCTGCCCACGGGCATCGTGGCCGAATGCCAAGACGACCGCAGCCAGCACCGCAACCGGGCCAAGGCGCTGCAAGTGCTGCTGGCGCGCCTGCAAGAGCGCGAGCGGCGCGAGCGCGAAGCGCGCGAGGCGGCAGCCCGCAAGGGCCTCATCGGCAGCGGCGACCGCAGCGACCGCATCCGCACCTACAACTTTCCGCAGGGCCGCGTCACCGACCACCGCATCAACCTGACCCTGTACAAGCTGCCGGCGGTGCTCGAAGGCGACTTGGACGACCTCATCCGTCCGTTGCAGCTGGCACGCGGTGCAGAGCTGATGGCCGAGCTCGAAGCGCGTGCTGGCAGCTGAGCCCATGTCCTGCCCTCCCACGCCGACACCACCGCCGCTGCATACGCGGCGTGCCGCCTTGCAGTGGGCGCGAGCGATGGGGCTGGACTGGCTCGATGCGCAATGGCTGCTGCTGCACGCCCTGGGGCGCTCGGCAAGCGAGCGAGCGTGGCTGCTGGCCCACGACGACGAGCCGCTGCCGCCCGCGGCGGCGACGCGCTATGCCGACCTGTGCCAACGACGGCTCGACCGCGTCCCGCTGGCCTACCTCACGGGCGAACGCGGTTTTCACGGTTTGATACTGAAGGTCGACGCGCGTGTGCTGGACCCACGCCCCGATACCGAGACGCTGGTGGAGTGGGCGCTGGCGCTGCTGTCACCCGACGGCAGCGCCCACGTCCTCGACTTGGGCACGGGCAGCGGCGCGATCGCGCTGGCCATCCAGCACGCACGGCCACGGGCCGCCGTCTGGGGGCTGGATGCCAGTGCCGACGCGCTGGCCGTGGCGGCTGCCAACGGTCAAACCCTGCGCCTGCCGGTGCGCTGGCTGCAAGGCCACTGGTGGGGCGGCTGGCGCACCTGGCCGACCGACGCCCACACCCGCGACACGGCATTCCCACCATGGCCGCCGCGCTTCGACCTCGTCGTGGCCAACCCGCCGTACCTGCGCGCCGATGACCCCCATCTGGCAGCTCTGCGCCACGAACCGCGCGACGCCCTGGTCGCGGGCGCCGACGGACTGCGCGACCTGCGGGCCATCGTGGCGGGCGCCCCGGCCCACCTGACACCCGGCGGCTGGCTGCTGCTCGAGCACGGCTGGGACCAGGCCGACGCGGTGGCCGACCTGCTGCGCGCGCGCGGCTTCTTCGACATCGACCACCGGCGCGACCTGGGCGGACACCGGCGCTGCACCGGCGGGCGCTGGGGTGGTGAACCCAGCGGCGCTGCGGCCATCGACGGCACTGGCGCCACGCCGCGCGCCGACGGGCGATAATCGGCGCATCGAGGCTTTCATCGACAGACCACCCATGAGCGACGTCCAGCAACGCATCGACCAATTGGTCAAAAACCACGACATCGTGCTGTTCATGAAGGGCACGGCCAGCTTCCCGATGTGTGGCTTCTCCGGCCGCGCGGTGCAGATCCTCAAGGCCTGCGGCGTGGACCCGAAAGACGTGGTCACCGTCAACGTGCTGGAAGATCCCGAGATTCGCCAGGGCATCAAGGAGTACAGCAACTGGCCGACCATCCCGCAGCTGTACGTGCGGGGTGAGTTCATCGGCGGCTCCGACATCATGATGGAGATGTACGAATCCGGAGAACTGCAGCGGCTGCTGGCGACTCCAACCGCATAAGACCGGGCCTGCGGGGCCGACGCGCCATCCGGATTCTCCCGAGTTGTTCGCGTGGCACGAAACATGCTTCAATGACCGCAGGACTGGTCGTCGAAGGAGAGCGTGCCATGGAAACCACCCATCCCCTCCCCGCCACGGTAGCGCCGCGCAGCCTGCCGATCGCGCGCGTGCGCGACGTCTTCAGCCCCGAGGACGTCGAGCAGCGGCTGCGCCGCCTCAAAGCGCAGGGCAACGAGCGCGAGCAAGCCACGTTGTGCCAAACCTACGAGCGCATGCTCGAGCGCGGACCGCAGCGCTTTGCGGTCAAACCCTCGGGCGTGCCGGATGTGGAGCCGCTGTACGAGCAGCTGCCCAACTTCCGCGAGGTGCTCGATGATGTGCGGCGGCACATCGCGCTGGCGCAAGAAAGCAGCGACAGCCTCGAAATCACGCCGCTGCTGCTGCTCGGACCGCCGGGTGTGGGCAAAACGCATTTTGCGCACCAGCTCGCCGAGCTGCTGGCCACCACGATGACGCTGGTGCCGATGAGCTCGATGACCGCGGGCTGGCTGCTGTCGGGCTCGTCGTCGCAATGGAAAGGCGCCAAGCCGGGCAAAGTGTTCGAGGCGTTGGTGGAGGGCAACTATGCCAACCCGGTCATCGTGGTCGACGAAATCGACAAGGCCAGCGACGCGCAGTACGACCCGCTGGGGGCGTTGTACAGCCTGCTGGAGCCCCAGACCGCGCAGCGCTTCGTCGACGAATTTGCCGAGGTGCCGATCGACGCCAGCCAAGTGATCTGGATCACCACCGCCAACGACGAGCGCGCGATTCCCGACCCAATCCTCAACCGCATGAACGTGTTCGAGATCGCGCCCCCCACGCGGGACGAGGCGCGGCGCATCGCGCGCCAGCTCTACCAGCGCTTGCGCGCCGCGCACGACTGGGGACGGCTGTTCGACGAGGAGCCCGGTGACGACGTGCTCGATCAATTGGCGGGCATGGCGCCGCGCGAGATGCGCCGCGCTCTCATGACGGGTTTCGGCAACGCGCGGCTGGATCGGCGCGACCGCATCGAGACGCGGGACCTGCCCGCGGCTGCCGGCGGACGCGCGCGCATCGGCTTCCTGCAGTGAGGGCCGGGGACGAGGTCAGAACCACCAGCGAAACAGGTGCTCCACCCCCTGCCACAGCATGACCAGGTAGGCGATCGCCCCCGCCCCGATGGCCCCGGACACCAGCAAGGCCAGCCCGTCGCGGAACATCCAGCCCAGGCTCAGCGCGATCAGGCTGAGGCTGGGCAGTACGTTGCCGAACGGCAGCGGCAGGAAGATGATGCCTGCCATCAGCGCGATCCACAGGCCCCACCACAGACGCAGGCGTGGGTGGACGAGGGCGGGCCAGCGCGGACGCATCCAGCGCGCGGCGGTTTCGTAGGTCATGGCCAGCAGCTCCAGGCCGCGCGTCGCCCAGGTGCCGCGCAGCGTCACGGCGCCGACGCGGCGCGGCAGCACGATGGCGTCACGTCCCGCCATCCAGGCCAGCGCCAGCGCCCACAGGCCGAAGCTCAGGACCGTGCCGGCACCGGCCACCGGCAGCACAGTCAGCAGC
>Ga0308017_1000682_pt1 | contig 10123 bp, 7 predicted proteins | sample Neamet280_FD_203145 | JGI IMG/M metagenome (GOLD analysis project Ga0308017, IMG submission 203145) | Marine microbial communities from water near the shore, Antarctic Ocean - #280 | ecosystem: Environmental > Aquatic > Marine > Unclassified | place: Southern Ocean | collected 2014-10-01
CTAAAAGAGGTAAGCGTAAAAGTGGGCGATAAACTACTTGCAAAGGAGAAAATTGGGGTTGTATTCACCCAAGAAATAGAAGAAAAAACACAGTTGCATTTTGAAATTTGGAAGGGCTATGATAAGCACGACCCATCTAAATGGTTATATAAGGCCTATTAAAACAATTTGCATAAATTTGTACTCTCATTTTAACAATTAAAATTATGACATCAGCAATATTATTAGGAATGGTTGGCCCTTGGCAAATTGTACTTATTGTTTTGGTTTTTTTATTAATGTTTGGCGGTAAAAAAATTCCAGAATTAATGAAAGGACTAGGAAAAGGAATGAAAGAATTCAAGGAAGCTACTAAAGACTTGAAGAACGATAATAAAGAAGATTAATACCTTTAAGCATTGACAACTTTCCGATCCTTTAAACAGGTGCAAAACGCACTTTCAAACGCAACTACTAATTGTGTAGAAATTACCTATTCTTACCTTAATGCTATTACTGAAAACCAGCACTTAAATGCTTTTGTTGAGGTATATACTGATGAGGCTTTAGAGCAAGCTTTAGCTGTAGATGAAAAGCTAAAAAAGGGTACTGCAGGTAAGTTGGCAGGAATGGTAATTGGAATTAAAGATAATTTATGTTATCAAAACCATAAAGTATCTGCTGCATCCAAAATGTTAGATGGTTTTGAATCTTTGTTTAGTGCAACCGTTATTGAAAGATTATTAGCTGAAGATGCAATAATTATTGGTCGCTTAAATTGTGATGAATTTGCAATGGGATCTGCTAATGAAAATACAATTTATGGTGCAGTAAAAAATCCAATTGACAATACAAAAGTAGCAGGAGGAAGTTCAGGAGGTTCGGCAGCAGCAGTTGCGGCAGGACTTTGTTTGGCAGCACTAGGAAGCGATACTGGAGGGTCAATTAGACAGCCAGCAGCATTTTGTGGTATTGTTGGTCTTAAGCCAACTTATGCACGTGTTTCTCGCTATGGATTAATTGCTTACGCATCTTCATTCGACCAGATAGGACCCTTAACAAATACTGTTGATGATGCCGCTTTATTATTAGAGGTAATTGCAGGTGCTGATGAGTTTGATAGTACTGTTTCTACAAGAAAAGTTGAGGAATATTCCAAAGCAAAATTGGACAATAAACCTAAGCGAATTGCTTACATAAAAGAATGTTTGGAAAGCAAAGGGTTGGACCCAGAGATAAAGCAATTAATAGAAACTAAAATTGCTGAATTGAAAGAACAGGGGCATGTTGTTGATCCTATTTCTTTTCCTTATTTGGATTATTTAGTGCCTACTTACTATGTAATTACTACAGCTGAGGCATCTTCTAATCTTGCTCGTTTTGATGGCGTGCATTACGGATATAGAAGTGAAAATATTACTGATTTGGAAGGGACTTATATCGATAGCAGAACAGAAGGATTTGGAGAAGAAGTAAAAAGAAGAATTATGCTAGGAACCTTTGTGTTAAGTGCAGGGTATCATGATGCCTATTTTACGAAAGCACAAAAAATAAGACGCCTAATTCAAGATAAAACCAATGAGATGTTTGAGGATTATGATTTTGTAATTTCTCCTACAACTCCTCATACTCCTTTTGCAATAGGCACAAAACATACCGACCCAACAATTATGTATTTGGAGGATATTTTTACGGTACAAGCAAATCTTGCTGGTAATCCAGCAATTTCAATTCCTTTAGGAGAGCATTCCAACGGACTTCCGATAGGATTACATTTAATGGCAGACCATTTTAAAGAAGCAGATTTATTAACCTTTTCGAAACACCTAAGTAAAAAGGCATAATTACTATCTTTGTGCTATGAAGCAATTTCTTTTTATAGTATTCCTTTTTTTTTCAAGCGGTATTTTTTCACAAAACAATTTACCTTATAAAGTAGGTGAATATGCTGCTTATAAAGTTTCTTTTGGGCCAATTTGGGTGGGTTATGCCGATTTGGAAATTAAAGCAATCACAGCCATAAACCATAAACCCAGTTTTCATATTATTGGTAAAGGAAAAACAGCTCCTTTTTTCGATTGGTTCTTTAAAGTGCGTGATGTTTATGAGACTTTTATTGACACCTCTACCCTACTCCCACTTGTGTTTAACAGGCATGTAAATGAGGGCGGGCATTTAATTAATCAGCAGTATAAGTTTAATCATAAGGACAGTAATGTGGTTACGCAAGACAGCACATTTATTATTCCGATAAATATTCAAGATATGCTTTCGGCACTGTTTTATGCACGAACCTTTAAAAAGGAGAGTATTATAAATGGAGACTCTTTTTATGTGCCAATTTTTATGGATGATGAAAATTATTATTTGGAAATAAAATACTTGCAGAATGAGATTTTAGAAACAAAATGGGGGAAAGTTGATTGCATGGCTTTTCAACCAAAAATGCAAGAAGGCAGAGTTTTTGAAGATGGAGAAGAAATGAAAATTTGGATTTCAGATGATGCTAATCACCTATTGTTAAGGGTGGAAACTAAGGTGTGGGCAGGTACAATAAAAGCAGTGTTGGACGACTATAAAGAATTGAAATATCCATTGTTAATTATTGGAGAATAATTATCATTACAGAATAACTTAAAGAAGTAAATTAGCAAAATGAAAAAATGGTTTGGAATACTAGTAATGGGAACAGCATTACTGTTTATGTTGAACAGCATAAATAAAGAAAAGAAGGAAGAAATAACTGTTGAGGTTGTTCAAGAAAACATTGAACCGTCCTACGAATATAATATTTTAGTGGATTCATTTCAGGTTATAAAGGGTGTTGTGAAAAGCGGACAAACCATGGGTGAAATACTTTATTTAAATCATATTGACCATCTTGAAATTAATGAAATCGTTAATAAATCAAAAGGGATATTTGATGTAAGGCGTGTAAATACAGGAAAAAGTTACACGGTTATTTGTGCAACTGATTCAACTGAAAAAGCACAATATTTTATTTATGAAATTGACGCAACCAATTATGTTGTTTTTGATTTAAGAAACGAGATTGATGTTTATAAAGGGAAAAAGCCAATTACGATAAAGTTAAAAACAGCTTCAGGAACCATAAACTCATCTTTATGGGTGACTATGGAAGAACAAAAACTGAGTCCAAAATTAACAGCTGAACTTTCAACAATTTATGCTTGGACGATTGACTTTTTTAAAATTCAGAAAGGAGATGGTTTTAGGGTGTACTATGAGGATAAATACATTGATGATGAGTATATTGGTATCGGCAGGATTTTAGCAGCAGAGTTCACTCATAAGGGTCAGAATTTTTATTCGTTTTATTATAAAGAAAATGTGAATTTTGGCGACTATTATGATGAGAAAGGAAAAACCTTACGAAAAGCATTCTTAATGGCGCCAGTGGACTATAAGCGTATTTCCTCACGTTACAGTAAAAGAAGAAAACATCCTGTAACAGGAAGATGGAAAGGACATTTTGGTACCGATTATGCAGCAGAAAGAGGGACGCCTATTTGGTCAACTGCTAACGGAACAATTATTGCAGCAAGTTATACTAAAAACAATGGTAATTATGTGAAAGTTAGGCATAACGGAACTTACACAACACAGTATTTACATATGTCAAAAATAAAACCTGGAATACGAAAAGGCGTATATGTAAAGCAGGGTGATATTATAGGTTATGTAGGGAGCACTGGTTTAGCGACTGGGCCTCATGTTTGTTATCGTTTTTGGAAACACGGTAAGCAAGTTGATCCTTTTAAACAAAAACTACCGCCTGGCGACCCTATTAAAAAAGAAAATAGAGAAGCTTACATGTTGGTAAAAGATAGTTTAATGCAAATTCTGATGAATTAAAAATGTAATGAAACCTAAAAAAAGCATATTAAAGCAGTCCCTCAGCATGCTCTTTGTTATGTTCTTTTTTTTGACAAATGCACAAAACCCTTTTATTGAAAATAAAGGGCAATTCCCAAAAGTTGTAATTTCTAAAACCATCCTCCCTTCTGGTGCATTATTTATTGAAGATGCAAAATTCACTTATGCTTTTTTTGACGGTAAGCAATTGGCAGACATTCATGATGGATTTGCCACTAGTAATGTTGTAGATGCACACGCTTATTCTGTTTCATTTCTGAATGCAAATGCTGATATCAAAACGATACTTGAAGATGAAAGTAAATTCTTTGAGAATTATTATTTAGGCGATAAATCTACTTGGGTTTCAGGGGTTAAGTCTTTTAAGAAACAAGTTCAGGAAAATATTTATGATGGGATTGATTTGTATTTTTATGTGAATGAAGATAGGTTAAAATATGAGTTACACCTTGCTAAAAACAGTAATGAAAAAGCAATTAAATTGCGCTATAACGGAACGAGTAATCTTTCGCTTAGTAATGGAAATTTGCTTGTAAAAACATCAGTAAATTCTACAATTGAATATAGGCCTTACGCTTTCCAGATTATAGATGATGTTGAAATTGAGGTGGCGTGTAATTATCAGTTAAAAAGGAATGTTCTTACTTTTGAATTCCCTGACGGTTACAACAAAAATTACGCTTTAGTGATTGATCCTGTTTTGGAATTTTCCACTTACTCGGGTTCGGTAGCCAATAATTTTGGATACACAGCAACCTATGATGATTTTGGGTTTTTGTACAGTGGAAGTACAGTTTTTGGAATTGGATATCCTACTACTGTGGGCACCTATCAGCTTAATTATGCGAATGCTGCTGGAGGTACTGATGTTGGAATAACCAAATACGATACTAGTGGAACAACAAGGATTTATTCAACCTATCTAGGCGGTACCAAAGACGAGTTGCCACACAGTATGATTGTAAATTCTGCAGATGAATTATTTATTTTTGGGACAACTGGTTCGGCTGATTTCCCAGTAACAAGCTCTGCTTATCAAGCTAATTTTAATGGAGGGTCAACACTCTCTTTATCTTTAGGGGTTGCTTTTCCAAATGGGTCTGATATTTTTGTTTCAAGGTTAAGTACTGATGGTGGGAATTTATTAGCTTCTACTTTTTTGGGAGGGACTGATAATGATGGACTAAATACGGCATCCCAATTAAAATTCAATTATGCTGATGAGGTAAGAGGCGAAATTGACATTGATAAAAATAATAATATTTACATTGCTACTTGCACTCAATCTTCCGATTTTCCGATTGTAAATAGTTTTCAAAATACAAATAACGGAGGGCAAGAAGGGTGTATTATCAAAATGGATAATCAGCTTACTTCTATCATTTGGAGCTCCTATTTAGGAGGTAGTGCTGCTGACGGAATTTACTCTTTAGCTTTAGACAATGAGGATAATATTTATGTGACAGGAGGTACTACCTCAACTGATTTTCCAATAACAAGTAATGCTTACCAAACTGTGCATCAGGATTCGGTAAGAGCAGATGCATTTATTAGCTTAATTAGTTCAGATGGGACGCAACTTATTTCATCTTCCTATTACGGGTCCGAACAATACGATCAATCTTACTTTGTAGAAATTGGAAGCACGGATGCCGTTTATTTATTTGGGCAAACTAAGGCAGTTTCTTCAACTTTGGTGCAGAATGCAAGTTACTTTCAAGCTGATGCAGGCCAGTTTATTGCGGTACTTAATAAGGAGTTAACTACTGTTTTGCGAGCAACAGTTTTGGGTACAGGAAAAGGAAGTCCTGATATTTCTCCAACTGCATTTTTGGTTGATGTATGCGATAAAATTTACCTTTCTGGTTGGGGATCAGCTACAGGAGGAGGGCCTTTATCCACCCTTAATTTACCAGTGAGTACTAATGCTTATCAAAATACAACTGACGGGAACGATTTTTATTTAATGGTTATTGATGATGCTTTAGATAGCTTGGTTTATGCGACTTATTTTGGAGGAAGTCAAAGTGCCGAACATGTGGATGGTGGAACAAGTCGCTTTGATAAAAAAGGGATTATTTATCAATCCGTTTGTGCGGGTTGTGGAGGTAATTCGGACTTCCCTATAGAGCCAAATCCAGGAGCCGTTTCAGCAACTAATAACAGTAATTGCAACAATGGAGTGTTCAAATTCAACTTTGATTTCCCTACGGTTATTGCTGATTTTAATGCGCAATGGGTGGGTTGCGATACTGCCATTAGTTTCCAGAATTTAAGTAGTTCCAATTCTCCTGTTATTTATCAGTGGGATTTTGGAGATGCTACAACTTCTACTTTGGAAAATCCAACTCATAATTACAACCAAACGGGAGCTTATTCAGTTACCTTAACTGCGACATCTCCTGGGGCGTGTAATGTTTCGGACACCATAACAAAGCAAATCTATATTTTAGCAAACAATAAGGACACGATTGCTAGCGTACTCAAGTGTAAGGCAGATCAAGTTCAAATTGGTTTACTCCCAGTAAACGACCCAACAATTACTTATTTTTGGTTTCCTTCCACCGACTTAAGTAGCGCAAATGTCTCCAATCCTTTTTGCAATTCGTCAAGCAGTATTAACTATCAATTGCTAATTTCTAATGGTACTTGTACTGACACGTTATTGCAACAGATAATTGTTTCTGATTTTTTATTGGATGCGGGTGCCGACACCTCATATTGTTATACTCCTATAAAACTACAAGCCAGTTATAGCGGAGCGACTAATGTGCTTTGGTCGACCAATGTTAGTTTTACCGATACGCTAAGCCTTACCGATAGCTTAACGGTTGCGAGTATTGCTATGTTTTATGTAAAAGTTTCTGATGGAATGTGTGAGCAGATTGATAGTGTTGAGGTGAAAATGGAAAGCATTAACATAAATCTCATTGGAGATTTAGAAATCTGTTTGGGCGATAGTATTTTTCTAAAAGTAAATAATCTCATCCCAAGTTTTCCTATAATTTCTTACTCTTGGTCCCCTGCTGATGTGTTTTATTCTCCTGATTCTGCAAGTATCTTTGACTATACCGATACTTCTGCTTGGTATAGTGTTGAGGTGGTAAATGTTGATGGTTGCCGAATAAAAGATTCAGTATTTGTCAATATTTATGATAATCCAATTTTGGATTCTTTATGGTTGGATGAGGATACAATTTTTAGGGGAGAAACAACTTATTTGAATATTGAAACAACCGATAATTTTACTTGGATAGCGCTTAGCTCAACAGCAAATCGTGTAGTAATTAGTCCAATTAAAGCAGAATGTTATGTTGTAGAGGTATATAATATTCATAATTGTAGTGTTAGGGATAGCGTTTGTATTGAGGTGTTGGATGTGTTTTGCAATGAAGATAGCATTATTATCCCAACAGCATTTAGCCCGAATGAAGATGATATAAATGAGTTTTATTTTATTGATGATGTTGCTGGAATAATTACCGATTTTAGGTTAGAGATATTTAACCGTTTGGGGCAAAAAGTTTTTTCCACCACTGATATTAATATTAAATGGGCTGGCACCTATAGAGGAGAAAAATTAAATCCTCAGGTATTCGACTTTTATTTGGAACTTAAATGTGTGGATGATAAAACACTCTTTAAAAAGGGAAATATTACTCTTATCAGATGAGAAAGATTGCCTTAATATTAGTTTTATTTTTTGGTGTAAATGCTTGGGCTCAGGATGTGCATTTTTCACAATTCAAAGCCTCTTCTTTTTTGCTGAATCCAGCTTTGGTGGGGGCACAAAATAACGACTATAAAGCAACCCTCCAACGAAAATCACAATGGGCAAGCGTTAGTGTACCCTTTAACACACTTAGCTTTTCCTTGGAACGAAAAGATATAATCCCTAGCCATAATATTGGGGTGCAATTCCTAAATGATATTGCAGGGGATTCTCGTTTTAAGACAACAGGAATTAACCTTGGATATGCTAAAAAAGTATCCATAACTGCTGATAACCTATTTAGCTTTGGAGCTCAATTTGGTATTTTTCAAAGGTCAATTGTATTTGATGACTTGGTGTTTAACGACCCTGAAAATTTAAGTAATCTTAATTTTATTTTCCCTGATGTGGCTATTGGAATTGCTAATTTGTATCAGATAAATAGGAAAACGACTTTAGAAAGCGGCATTGCTTTTTACCATATTAATAAACCCAAACAATCCTTTACTGATAATGACGCTATTCGTTTGAATCAAAAAATAAATTTCCATACGGCACTTAATTATGCCTATACGGATAACTTGAGTATTCAGCCTAAATTAGTGTTTTCTAATCAGGATACCGACAAAGAATTTTTATTGGGCTGTGATGTTAATTATTTATTGGAGGGAGAAAGAGATATTCTTTTAAAGTCAGGAATTGCTGACCGAGTTAATGATGCCCTTATTCTTTATTTTGGAGCTGAAATTGAAGGTTTTTCTTGTGTTGTGAGTTATGATGTAAATACTTCAAGTTTGACCAATGCAAGTAACAATAAAGGAGGCTTTGAATTTGCATTGGTGTACCAATGGAAGGTCAAGAAAAAGATAAAAATTGTTGAACAGGAAATTTGCCCAAAATATTTATAATGAGATTTGGAGAAAATATTAACTATCTTTGGAAGATGAAGAAATTGTTTCTTATAACATTACTATTCTGTTCTGCTTTTAGTGTAAAAGCACAGAACTTAATATTGAATGGGAGTTTTGAGTATAATAATTGCCAATCTGATAGATGCTTTGATTTAACAGATGTAGAATATAATCAAATAATGGATTCCTCTATTTCATTTGGATATAATCAAAACTTAGTATCTAATGGAGATATTGACCTTTTAAAGGGGGGAGTGGCTTCTTTCACAGGTTTTCCTATTGATACAGTTTACGCACAAAATGGAGATTGGTTGATACAAATAGCTGATTTTGGAGACTATTATTTATATCCTACTATTTTTGATACTGTATTTGCTGACACTTTGTTTGATGCTTTTTCATTGGAACTCTCCGATACTTTAGAAATTGGTACTTGGTATAAGTTGAGTTTTTATTTCCGTAAAGCCTATCGACCTGGAATTAATACTATGTATCGTACTGGTAGGTTAAAAGTAGGCGCATCTACTTTTGATGATAGCTTTGGCGTTCTCATTGATACTTCTGTTATTTGTGATACTATATGGCTACAACAATCTTTCACCTTTCAGGCAACCGATACCTTTAGGTATGTTACTTGTCAGCCAATAAGAGAACAACAAGGCGTCAATTATTTGGCTGTTGATAATTTTGTATTGGTAGAAACCACAGAACCTGTTGGAATTATTGAAAATAATAAAACTAAAAAACTCCTTAAAATAGTAGATATTTTAGGTAGGGAAAGTAAATCTAAAAAAGGTTTGCTCTTTTATATTTACAGTGATGGTACTGTGGAGAAGAAACTAATTATAGAATGATAAGAATAAGTATTATCCTCCTATTTTTTCCAATACTTAGCTTTTCTCAAGGACTAACTATTACTCATTTGAAAGGCAATGTTAATACCTATGGTCCCGAGCTTAATTTTGTTCAAATTGATGAGAATACAGCTTATTATACTTCTTCAACTTTGCAAGAAGATATTTATCAGTCCGCTATTTTTTCAAGCACGCTCAAGGATGGAAAGTGGCAAAAAGGAAAGTATATTAATTTAGGAAATTCGTATTCTACTGCCAATAGTCATTTTCCAAAAAACGAGTTGGTTTTTTATTTTAGTGTCTGTGATGACCAAGGGAATTGTAAAATTGCACTTAGGAATTATAAAAAGCAAATTACAGAAGAATTAAACAGCAATATAAATTTGGCAAACTCAACAAATACTCAACCTCATATTGCAATTCATAATCAGCAAAAAGTGATGTATTTTGTTTCTGATAGGAAAGGTGGTTTTGGCGGAATGGATATATGGTTAAGTATAATTGATAAAGATGGAAAGTATGGCATTCCTATTAATGCTGGCGATAAAATTAATTCAGAATTTGACGAGATAACTCCTTTCTTTAATTCGTTTGAAGAGGTTTTATATTTTTCGTCCAACAGAAAAAATGGTGTAGGAGGTTTTGATATTTATACTGCTGATGGCAAATTAAATTTGTGGGATAAACCTCTTAATGCAATTCAATTGAACACTAAGCAAGACGAAATGTACCTTTCTTTTTATACGCAAACAAAAGGCTATTTTGCTTCT
>Ga0308017_1000686_pt1 | contig 10093 bp, 10 predicted proteins | sample Neamet280_FD_203145 | JGI IMG/M metagenome (GOLD analysis project Ga0308017, IMG submission 203145) | Marine microbial communities from water near the shore, Antarctic Ocean - #280 | ecosystem: Environmental > Aquatic > Marine > Unclassified | place: Southern Ocean | collected 2014-10-01
AATGCAGCACCTCGCCCACCCAAATCACGTGATCGCCCTCCGGGTAACGGCTGCGGCTGCGGCACTCGAACACCGCAGCCACCCCCGGCAACAACGGCACGCCGCCCAAGCCGGGCTGCCAGTCGACGCCCGCCCAGCGGTCCACGTCACGGCGCGCAAACCGCTCCGCCAAGGCCTGTTGTTCGCCACCCAGCACGTGGATGGCGTAGTGCGACGCGCGCTCGAAGACCGGCAGCGCGCGCGAGCGCAGATCTTGGCTCCAGAGCACCAGCGGGGGCTCGAGCGAGACGGAATTGAAGGAACTGACGGTCAGGCCGACCGGTGCGCCGTCCGCCGCCCGGGTGGTGACGATGGTCACGCCGGTGGCAAAGCGCCCAAGAGCGGCCCGAAACCGCTCGGGCACAGGATCGAACATGGGACCCGATTGTGCCGCGGCGCACAACGGCGCACCGCCAGCCGCCTCCATGCCCCCAACATCGGCGGTGGCGGTTGCGTGGTCGCAGGGGGACGCGCTCACGCCGCGGCCGAGGGAGCCGATGCTGTCGTTGCCGCTCGGCGGCGACCCTCGTAGCCGACGAAATCCATCGCCACGGCCGGCCGCTCGCCGTTCATGAGCTCGGCCAGCGCGCGGCCAGAGCCCGCGCCGTGCGTCCACCCCAGCGTGCCGTGGCCGGCGTTGATCCACAGCCGCTGCAGCGGCAAGCGGCCGATGAGCGGAATATTGGTCGGCGTGGCCGGGCGCAGGCCACACCAGAAATGCGGCTCGCCGCCTTGCTCGGGCGTGCGCGTGTCGGCCACGCCCGGAAACAGCTCTTCGATGCGCTGCAGCAGCATGTGGCAGCGCGCCCGCGCCACTGGCGTGTCCAAGCGCAGATCGAACCCCGCCAGCTCGATCGTCCCGGCCACACGCAACCGGTCGCCCAGGCGTGACATCGCGATCTTGCGTCCGTCGTCGAGCAGGCTGACCTGCGGCGCGCGCGCCGGATCGCGCAGCGCCAACGTGGCGCTGTAGCCCTTGCCCGGGTAAATGGGCACGCGAATGCCCACCGTCGCCAACAACGGCGTGGTGTATGAGCCACAGGCCACCACGAACGCATCGGCCTGCAGCGCGCGCACGGTGCCGTCCGCGCGGGCGCGCAAGTGCACCCGCTGGACCGCGCCGCCGACCACCTCCAGCCGCTCGATATCGTGGCCAAACAGCAATTCGGCCCCACGCTCGGCGCACCGGCGCGCCAGCGCCTGCGTGAACACGCGCGCATCGCCATGTTCGTCGGTCGGCGTGTAGGTGCCGCCCACCACCTGGTCGCCCGCGGCCTGCAGGGCCGGCTCGATACGCAGCAGCTCCTCGCGGCTGACGACGCGCCGCTGCACGCCGTGGCGGCGCATCAACTCCGCGGCCTGCGCCGCCTCCTCGAACGCGCGGGCGTCGGTGTAGACGTGCGCGATGCCGCGCTCGCTGCGCGGGTAGTCGATGCCGGCCTCGACGATCATGCGCTTGAGGGTGGCATGGCTGTACGCCCCCAGCGACACCAGCTGCGCCACGTTGCGCTCGAACGCACGGTCCGTGCACTGCCCCAGAAACTGCAACAACCAGCGCCACTGGGCCACGTCCCACTGGGGGCGCCACAACAACGGGGCTTGCTTGTCGAACATCCATTTGAGCGCCTTCAGCGGCGCTTGCCGGTTGGCCCACGGCTCGCAGTAGCTCACCGAAATCTGCGCCGCGTTGGCGTAACTCGTCTCCAGCGCCGCGTCGGGCTGGCGGTCCACCAGCACCACCTCGTGCCCGCGCTGCAGCAGGTGCCACGCCGTCGATGTGCCGATGATGCCGGCCCCCAAAACCACCACTCGCATCCGTCGTCTCCTGCGGCGGTCGCTGCGCGCCCGCGCGCGGCCCAAGCGACCCCCCAACATGGGCGCAAGTGTGCGCGAGCCCACGACAAAGATAAAGCATCATTCACCAAACGGCGGTAACATCAGCCCATCTAATGGAGCAACCATGAGCACCCCCTTCGACCCCGATGCGCTCGAATGCCTGGCGGCGATCGTCGAAGAGGGCGGCTTCGAGCGCGCCGCGCAGCGGCTGTCCATCACGCAGTCAGCCGTCTCGCAGCGGCTGCGCTCGCTGGAGGCGCAAGTCGGCACCGTGCTGCTGGTGCGCAGCCGCCCGCTCAAGCCCACGCCCGCAGGCCAGTTGCTGATCAAGCACGCCAAGATGATGCGCCTGCTGCGCGCGGACCTGGAGCACGACTTGCGCGAGCTAGCCCCGACGCTGGCGCATCGCGCGCGCGACGAAGGCCGCGTCTCGGTGGCGATCAACGCCGACAGCATCGCGAGCTGGGCGCTGCCCGCGGTCACGCCGCTGGTGCGCGATGGCGTACCGTTGGAAATCATCCACGACGACCAGGACTTCACCCACGAATGGCTGCGCGAGGGGCAGGTCATGGGCTGCGTGACGTCGCTGGCGCAGCCACTGCGCGGCTGTCGGCTCGAGCCCCTGGGCCGGATGGCGTACGTGGCCGTCGCCAGCCCGGCGTTCGCCGCCAGCGCGCTGCAGGGGCGGCTGACGCGCCACAACTTCCACCGCGTACCCTTCGTCGCCTTCAACCGCAAGGACGATCTGCAACGCGACTTTGTCTGCCAAACGTTTGGACTGACGCAAGTCGGGCTGCAGCAGTGCCACGTGCCGTCGTCCGAGGGGCAGGTGCGCGCCGCACTGGACGGTTGGGGCGTGACCGTGGTGCCCCGGCTGGTGGCGGGCCCGGCGCTGGCGGCGGGGACGTTGGTGGACGTGGCACCGGACAGCCATTACACGGTGCCGCTGTACTGGCACTGCTGGAACTTGGATTCGGACGTGCTGGCGCGACTGACTCGCGCGCTGCGCGAGGCGGCCGCACGGGCCCTGGAGCCGATGGCCGGCTGAGCTGGGGGCTTCGCAGCAGTGCCTCAGGCCCGACCCAAACCAGGGATGCCAGACCAGATTTCGTCGAGGTCCGGAATCTTCCATTGCGCCGGGTCTTCGCGCTGCACGATGGTGATGCGGCAGCCCGGCGCCGACAGGTCGATGCGCTCGGGCACGACCCGCTCCCCCGAGCGGGTCGACAGCACCGTCTTGACCACGGGCTTGAGCAGGCTGTCAGGCGACTGCTCGGTCACCACGGCCAAGCGCCCGTTGCTCAACAACACCAGCGACCCCGTGGGATAAATACCGAGGCTGCGCACGAACGCCTGGAATACCCGCGTGTCGAAATGCCCTTGCCACGACGCCATGCGCTTGAGCGACTCGGCCGGGTCCCAGCCCGCCTTGTACGTCCGGTTGGACGTGATCGCATCATACACGTCGCACACCGCGCCCATGCGGGCCACGAGCGTGATCGCCTCACCGGCCAGTCCGTCGGGGTAGCCCTTGCCATCCATGCGCTCGTGGTGGTGCAGGCACACGTCCAGCGCCACGTCGTCCGTGATGCCCGCATCACGCAGCCGCTGCCAGCCACGGCGCGGGTGCTCACGCACGATGGCAAATTCGTCGTCCGTGAGCTTGCCAGGCTTGTTGAGGATCTCCAGCGGAATATCCATCTTGCCCACGTCGTGCAGCAGGCCAGCAAAGCCCGCCGCGCGCGCCTGCTCGTCCGGCAGGCCAAGCTGGCGCGCCAGCGCCACCATCAGCGCGCACACCGCCACCGAGTGCAGGTTGTAGTCGTCGGCGGTCTTCAGACGCGCCAAACTGATGAGCGCCCCCCCGTTGCGCGTGACCGAGTCCGCAATGTCGGCCGCCACCGCCTGCATGACCTGGCGGTCGATCGCGCGCCCCATGCGCGCATCGCGGAACATGCTGGCCACCGCATCGCGGGCGCTGTGCAGCAATCGGTGCGCACGCTGCAGTTCGACATCGTGGGGGGTGGGAGCGAGGTCTGCGGGCCTCGGCGCCGCAACGGCAGCGGGCGACTCTACCTCGGCGGCGTCGGGCGCCTCGGCGGTCACCACGGCATCGTCGGCCACGTCTGCGCCCTGGGCCACGTCGATCCAGACCTCCCGCACGGCACTGGCGCGAATGCGGCGCAGATCCTCGGGATCGTCGAGCAAAAACCGGTTGCGCCAAAACGGATGATCCAGCCACGATCCGACAAACCCGTGAATGAACATGCCCAGGCGGACGTCTTCGACGCGAATGCGCTTCAACATGGATGCCATACCCCGGTGCGCATTATCACCCGCCGCCGGCGGCCCCAGGCACCCGTGCGTGCGGGGGGCGGCACGTCGATGAGCTTGGTCGGATCGAAGCCGGCCTGCTCGTCCTTGTCGGCATACCCCAGCGGCTGGGCCACCACCCGGCAGCGGCCCACGCGGTAGTCGTGTCGGCAGTGCAGGTGACCATGCAACCAGAGGTCCGCCTGCGCAAGCAGCTCGTCGAGCGCATTGCAAAACCCCGCCGTACCCGGCTGCAGGCCATAGCGGGGATCCGCGCTGCGCAGGGAAGGCGCAAAGTGCGTCACCACCACGGTGGGACCATCGAGCGGCGCGGCCAGCGCCGCGCGCAACCATGCTTGGCAGCGCAGGGCCTCCTCGCGCATGGCGGCGGCGTCGAACAAGCAACCGGCGCGTTGCGTGGCCATTTTGGTCAGGTAAAAATTGGCTGCTCGAAACGCGCGCTCGCGCTGCCGCAAGCGGTGGGCCTGCGCATCGGCGATCGGCCGTGGCCGCCCACGGCGCAGCAGCGGCACCTCGGCCAGCGCGTCATAGTCGCTCCACAGCGTCGTGCCCACGAAGCGCACCCCGTCGATCACGGTCCACTCGCGCTCCAGCCAAACGATGCCCAGCCGCTCGCAGGTGGCACGCAGCGCGGCGTGCGCTTCGTCCCAGTCCAGCCCGTCGTATTCGTGGTTGCCCGGCACGTACAGCACCGGGGTCGGCCAGGCACCATACTGCGGCAAGGGCGAAAAGGCGCGCAAACCCCAGTCGGGCACTGCCCACACCGAACCGTCGCTGCGGCGCTGGTACGAGCCGATGTCACCCGCCAGCACGAGCACGTCGGCACCGGGCGCCGGCATCGGCACGAAATCGGGGTTGACCTCCAGATGCAGGTCGGACAACAGTTGCAGGCGCATCAGCAGGCGTCCTCGTGGGGGGCCGCGGCGACCGCGCGCACCACCGCTTCGCGCAACCAGCGCTGGGCGCTGCCGACCTCGCGCGAGCGGTGCCACAGCATGTCCACGTGCACCGCCGGCACCTCGATCGGCAACGGCTGCACCGCCAGCTCGGCCGCCCGACCGGTGCTGCTCAAAAAGTGGCGCGGCAACACCGTCAGCAGGTCTGACGTCGCGACGACCTGCCCAGCGGTAAAAAATTGATTGACGGTCAGCACGATACGCCGGCGGCGCGAGCGCGCAGCCAGCGCCTCATCGACGAAACCGAACGGCCGCCCGGAAAAGCTCACCAGCAGGTGACGGGCCGCGCAATACGCGTCGAGCGTCAGCGGCCCCCGGGCCAGCGGATGCCCGCGGCGCATGACGACCACGTAGTGCCCCTCATACAGGCGCCGCGACAGAAAGCGCGGCGCCTGCTCCTGCAAGTGGGTGGCGCCCAGCTCCGCCAGCACGCCCGGAAAGTAGCCGATCGCCAGATCGACCCCACCGTCTTCCAGCAGCGGGCGCGGATCGCGCGTCGTCAGGGGCAGCACGCGCAGGGTCACGCCCGGTGCCTCGCGGTCCAGGATCGCCACCAACCCCGGTGCAATCTTGGACGCGGTGGCGTCGGCCATGGCCAGTACGAACGTGTCCTGCGCGCGCGCGGGGTCGAACGCTCCCGGCGCCAGCGACTCGCGCAACCGCTGTAGCGCCTCGCGCACGGCTGGCCACAGCTGCAGCGCCAGCGGTGTGGGCTCGACCCCGTAGCCCGCACGCCGCACCAAGTCGTCGCCCAGCGCCTCGCGCAGGCGGCGCAAGGCGTGACTGACCGCCGGTTGCGACAGGGCCAGATTGTGCGCCGCCCGCGTCAGGTTGCGTTCGGCCATCACCTCGTCGAACACGCGCAGCAGGTTCAGGTCGAGCGTGCGGAAATTGAGTTCATTCATTCTTCGGATGAATGTATGACATGCCGAAAAATCAGTTGCCATCACTCCGGGAAAACCCTAGTATAGGGCCACATTTGCTGCAACGCAGCATTCACGGAGTCGACCATGAACCCCTCGCTGACCTCTACCTCTCCCTCGGCGGCCGGCGCGTCGCACGTCGATGCGGCGCGTCGGGCGGTGGCGCCGCGGGCGCTGGCCACGCTGCTGTTGGCCGCGGGCGTCGCCGCGCTGGCGGTGGTGACCGAACGCCTGATCGACACCTGGGCCGACGGGCATCTGCTGGCCGCCTGGGTTCTGATGTGGGCGGTGGTCTTTTTGGGCAGCCTGCTGCTGGCCAGCCCCGCGCGCCACGCTGCGCATCGCGCCATGGCAGCCCTCAACGCTTGGGCGCTGCGACGGGCGCGGGCACGCGCCGAGGCGCGCACGCAGGCATTGGCGCGGCACGATGCCCGTTTGCAGGCCGAGCTGGCCGCCATGCGCCTGCGCCAGGAAACCCCGGCGCAAGCCTGGACCCGCGCGCTGGCGCCACTGGGGCCAGAAATCTCGCTCCCTACCCGGGAGCGGCACATCGGGGCCGCCAGCCCCCGCGGGCCAGCCGCCTTCCCGAGCGGGCAGCGCTACCGCCTGTTCTACGTCTGAACACCGCGACCGCGCCCGGCGCGGCCGCTCATCAGCCCAGCAGGCGCTGAGCCAGCTGGGCCTTCGTGTCAGCCAGTGCAGCCGGCAAGTGGTCTGCCAATTGGTCGAACAACGCCTGGTGCATGTCGAGCTCGCGCACCCAGTGGTCGCGCTCGATTCGGGTGACGGCGTCAAAGCGGTCGCGCCCGAAGGCCAATCCGTCCCAGTGCATCTCGTCGTAGGTCGGGCTGATACCCAGCGCGTGCTCCACCCCCGGAGCGCGGCCCTCCAGGCGGTCGATCATCCAACGCAGCACGCGCATGTTCTCGCCGTAGCCAGGCCAGATGAAACGGCTATCGGCATCTTTGCGGAACCAGTTGACGCAGAAGATGCGCGGCAGCGCGTGGCCCCTCTGCTGCAACTGCCGCCCCATGTTCAGCCAGTGCTGGAAATAGTCGCCCATGTGGTAGCCACAGAAGGGCAGCATGGCAAACGGGTCGCGGCGCACCACGCCCTGCGCCCCGAAAGCCGCTGCCGTGGTCTCAGACCCCATGGTGGCCGCCATGTAGACACCCTCTTGCCAGCTGCGCGCCTCGGTCACCAGCGGTACCGTATCGGAGCGCCGCCCGCCGAAGATGAAAGCGTCGATCGGCACGCCCGACGGGTCGTCCCAATGCGCATCGAGTGCAGGGTTGTTGGTGGCGGCAACGGTGAAGCGGGCATTGGGATGCGCAGCCTTGCGGCCCGCTGCGCCGTCAGCGGGCGTCCAGTCGCGCCCCTGCCAGTCCCGGCAATGCGCCGGCGGCTCGCCCATGCCCTCCCACCACACGTCGCCGTCGTCGGTCAGCGCCACGTTGGTGAAGATGACGTCGCGCGTCAGACTCGCCATGCAGTTGGGGTTAGTCAGTGCATTGGTGCCGGGTGCGACACCAAAATAGCCCGCCTCCGGGTTGATCGCGTACAGGCGCCCGTCCGGCCCGGGCTTGATCCACGCGATGTCGTCACCGATGGTGGTCACCTTCCAGCCCTCGAAGCCCTGGGGCGGCACAAGCATGGCGAAGTTGGTCTTGCCGCAGGCGCTGGGGAAGGCGGCGGCAACGTGGTAGCGCTTGCCCTCGGGGCTGGTCACGCCCAGAATCAACATGTGCTCGGCGAGCCACCCTTGGTCGCGCCCCATGACGGAGGCGATACGCAGCGCCAGGCATTTTTTGCCCAGCAGCGCGTTGCCACCATAGCCCGATCCGTAGGACCAGATCTCGCGCGTCTCGGGGTAGTGGACGATGTATTTGGTGGTCGGGTTGCAGGGCCACGGCACGTCGCGTTGCCCCGGCGCCAAGGGGGCGCCCACTGTGTGCATGCACGGCACGAAGTCGCCATCGCGGCCCAGCACGTCATAGACGGCGCGGCCCATGCGCGTCATGAGCCGCATGTTGACCACCACGTAGGGGCTGTCGGTGAGCTCGACGCCGATGTGGGCGATCGGCGAGCCCAGCGGCCCCATGCTGAACGGGATGACGTACATCGTGCGGCCGCGCATGCAGCCATCGAACAGGCCAGGCTGGCCGTCGCGCCCGTGCTGCAGGATGGCGCGCATCTCGTCGGGGGCCATCCAGTGGTTGGTGGGGCCCGCGTCCTCGGGCCGCGCCGAGCAGATGAAGGTGCGGTCCTCGACCCGCGCCACGTCGGACGGATCGGTCCACGCCAGATACGAGTTGGGGCGCTTGACGGGGTCGAGGCGCTTGAGCGTGCCGGCCGCGACCATCTGGTCGCACAGGCGGTCGTACTCGGCCTGACTGCCGTCACACCACTCGATGCGATCGGGCTTGCACAACGCGGCCATCTCGGCCACCCAGGCTATCAGGCGCGGATGTTGAACATACGCAGGAATATGCAACGGCAGGCCCTGCATCACGGGAGCATTCATGGAGGCAAACACCCATACTCACACGGTCTGGACCAAGGGCGCCGCTGCGCCCACGACCAAATCGCGGCAACCAATGGACAAAGGCGACCGATACGCGCACGCCGCCTGCGAACCCGCCCCGCCGCCCGCCACCGGGGATGACGGCGGCAAACCAAGAACGGCGCGCCCACGGGTTGGCCTGGACGCGCATCGGCATGACGGGGTTGACGGCATTGTAGAAAGCGGGGCTGCACGGTGGCTGACTTTCGTCGCATGCGTCATGCAAAATTTGCATCGCATCATGACAGCCCCGTGACGTGGCGGCGGGCGGCCGAAAAACGAATCCCGCCGGACCGACGCCCGGCGGGACCGAAGAAGGAGGGGCTTGGCGAACGAGGCCCACCCAGGCACCGGCCCGGGCCAGGCCAGGTCGGTACCCGTCAGGCCATGACCACGGCGATGAAGGCCAACAAGAACATCAAAATGGCGCCGGCCACCGGGATCAGCCAGGGAATCACGTGAACGATCGCTTCGGCCGGATCGGCCGCGTCGGCAGTGTGCTCGGTGGAGGGGGCTTGCGCCATGGACGACTCCTGAACAGTGGCAGTGAAAGAAAACCCGTTGCTTGATTTTAGTCAAAATCCCCCCATGCGTCACCCCACCCCGCCCGCGACGACGCGCGCCGACGCCCTGCTGCTGGCCGCCGGCCGTGGCGAGCGCATGCGCCCGCTCACCGACACCTGCCCCAAACCGTTGTTGACCGTGCGCGGCCGGCCGCTGCTGGCCTGGCACCTGGACGCACTGGCCCGCGCGGGGGTATGGCAGGTGCTTATCAACACCGCCTGGCTGGGTGAGCGCATCCCAGCCGCCCTGGGTCACACCTATCGCAGCCCGTTCGGCCCGGTGACCCTGTCGTATTCGATGGAAGGTCGCGACTTCGGCCGTGCGCTGGAGACCGCTGGCGGCATCGCGCGCGCGCTGCCGCATCTCGACGATGTCTTTTGGCTGGCAGCGGGCGACGTGTTCATGCCCGACTTTCCGTTCGAGGCGGCGGCACGGCAACGCTTTGCCGCCAGCGACGCGCTGGCCCATCTGTGGCTGGTGCCCAACCCGCCGCACCATCCCCGGGGCGACTTTGGCCTGGACGCGCAGGGGCGCGCGCTCGACCTGCCCGCCGACGACCCCCGCCCGCGCTGGACCTACTCCAGCGTGGCGCTGCTGCGGCGGGCGCTGTTCGAGCCGCCCTGGTGCGACATCCCGGCCGGCAACCCACAAGGCGTCAGCGCACCGCTGGCCACCGTCTTGCGGCGGGCCATGGCCGCAGGCCGCGTCACGGCCGAGGTCTGGAGCGGCACCTGGGCCGACGTGGGCACGCCCGAGCGCTTGGCGGCGCTCAACCGCGACGGCCTATCATCACCGCCATGACGACCCCCATTCCCCACCAAACCCTCTACGCCCAGCGGCGCGCACGCCTGGCCGCCCAGCTCGGTGATGGCGGCATC
>Ga0308017_1000691_pt1 | contig 10052 bp, 3 predicted proteins | sample Neamet280_FD_203145 | JGI IMG/M metagenome (GOLD analysis project Ga0308017, IMG submission 203145) | Marine microbial communities from water near the shore, Antarctic Ocean - #280 | ecosystem: Environmental > Aquatic > Marine > Unclassified | place: Southern Ocean | collected 2014-10-01
TACTCTTATTGGTTTACCCACAATAGGTGCAACAGTGGCAACGGCCGCAGGCGCAGGTATTTCTGCTCCGTTTCCTACTATAACAGAATACGATCCAGCTACAGGCGTATTGACTATAAGTTCAGTTCAAACAATAGCCGCTGGCGTTCAATTAAAATTTTTTGTTGCAAGCGATTTTCAACTTAATAATGCTACTAATTATTCAAGCATGTTTGATGCCACTAGCAGATTTGCTCCAGATGGTGTCACTGATAATCCAACTTTCCAAACTCAAGGCCCTTTAACAGCTACATCTAAAAGTAATTATCCTGGTGATCCTGATTTCTTAGAAGATAAATTTGTAAGATTTAGTTATAGATTTAAATTTGATGATGGAGAAAATTCTATATTTGCACCATTTACACAACCAGCTTTTATACCTAAACAAGATGGTTATTTTTTAAGACCTACAGATCCTCTTGGTAATACAAAAGATGAAAACGCAGCATATAGAAGTACTATTGTTAATTTCATGGAAAACCAAGTTAATAATATTTTACTTCAAATACCATTACCTTGTGCCGCAAAAGACTTATATGATGAGTATAAAATTATAGAAATAGATATATTATACAAAGAATCAAATGGACTAGCTGTTCAAGTTATTGATACTATACAAGTTGAAAGTTTTTCTAGTGCTATATTTACTGATCCTGTTATAATATATAATTATCAAGGAGAAAAACCTTATAAAACATTACCAGAAAAAGAATTAATAAGAGTATACGACAAAGTACCAGTAAAAGCTCTTGGTCAAGAAATAATAAGTAATAGAATAGTTTATAGTAATTTTCAAACTCAACACACTCCGCCTGAAGCATTAAACTATAATGTAGGTGTTACTAGAAAAAATACTTTTAATATTAGTGCACAAACTAGTGCTTTAAATCCACAACCTTCTATATATTATACTAGTGAAGTTGAGTATCCTCAACATACTGTAAAACAAAATAGAAACTATCAAGTAGGTATTTTATTGTCAGATAGGTTTGGAAGAACATCAACAACTCTATTATCATCAGCCGTATCTCAAGGTACTGTAGCGGGAGTAGCTTATGGTGGTTCTACTGTGTACGTACCTTATGCTCCTTTTCCAGGACTAGGTACTAACAATATATATAATTGGACTGGTGATTCAATAAAAATATTGTTTAATCAAGCTATAGGAACTACAGGTCTTTATGCTGGTGATCCAGATTTATTAACAGGTTGGCCTGGTTTATATAACGGTGATCAAACAAGTACTGAATACAATCCTTTAGGATGGTACTCTTACAAAGTTGTAGTAAAACAACAAGAACAAGAATATTATAATGTTTTTTTACCTGGTATAGTAAATGGTTATCCAGGTGACACAGCCGGACCTTTTCCAGATCCGCCAAATACTGTTGCTTTTATAACATTATTAAATGATAACATAAACAAAGTGCCTAGAGATTTAACAGAGGTTGGACCACTTCAAGCACAGTTTAGAAGTTCTGAAGAAATGTTTGGAAGAGTTACACCTCAGCAAACAGCCATAGATACTAAACCATTGTTTAATAATCCTTATTATCCTACTATAGAACCTGGCGTTGTTAACACTATAGGCCCTGAAAATACATTATTGGATTCAACTATTGTATTTGATGAAATATATCAAACAGGAAGTAATCCTTTGGTTGGTAGAATATCTCAAACGGTGGAAACTTTAAGTACAGGTATAGGTACGGGTGCAATTGGTGCTGGCCCTGTTGACCCTAATGACACTTATAATATTTTACTAGGCATATATGAAACAGCTCCTACTGTATCAAGATTAGAGTTATTCTGGGAAACATCTTCTGCTGGTCTTATTTCAGATTTAAACTTAGCTATAGAAGAAGGTGGTTCACCTGGTACTAAAGGCGTTACTTCTGATGGCGTATCAACTACTTGGACATACTCTCAATCAGAAGCTGATAGTGCAGGTACTATTGTTGCTGCAGCTTTTTTTCCATACAATAGAATTAATCCTTTTTCAAACACCATAGCACCTATTGTTTCATCTATAATTAACAATTACTGGGTAACAGATGGATTAGGCAATACTAGGACCAGCGATTTCGAATTAACACCTATAGCCGGAAGTAGTCCATCAGCATACGATTTAAAGACCACTAGAGACTTCTATTTTGGAAATAACGCTTCGATATTAGAAAACTTTACTTTTTTCTTTGAAGTATATGACGTTACTAATGATATAACAAGCACAGCCTCTGCAACTGGTGCTTTAACAAATGCTGCGCCAGTTATAACAAATTGCCCAGTAAGTATTAATCCTGATGCTGGAGCTATAACTCTTTTTACATATATTGCTAATAATGGGAGTGCTAATGTAGCTGGAATACCTCCAAGTAATACTTTAGATTTAACTTTTACAAAAGTAAGTCAATCACCAGCTTTACCTATTTTAAAACTTGATCGTGATACAGGTGTATTAACAGATCCTACTGGTTCTTTGAATGGAGCATATACTGTTGTAGTTAAAGTTCAAGATGCTTCAGGTGCAGATGGATCACTATCAGCAACATGTACAACAATATACAATGGTAGTCAAGGAATATTAACTGTAGCAGCTAACGATAATTGGTATAATGGTAATTTATTAAAAATAAACAAAGGTCCTGAATCTTCTGGTTTTTATTGGAGCTCCAATTTAACAAACGAAGTTTCATCAATACCATTACCAGGCGGAAATATTAGTTTTAGAGCTCCTGTAAACAGTCAACCTGTACCATCTGATACTATAGGTGTAACAGGTGTAAATACTGCTACAATAAATGCTCAAGGAGCTTGTGGTGGAGGTGGTGGTCTTACCGATAGTTGGTTGTGGACAAATACTAATAGAAATGCTTTAGCTTTTGATGCTTTAAATACAGTACCATCTGGTTTAACATCAGGAACAGGTTATATAATGATAGACTTTGAAAACAAAGTTACTAAAAATGGTAGTCCTCAGTCAGATAAACCATCTGTAATATGGCCTACTTATTTACAATGGAGAGATCCGAATGCTGCTGGCTATCCTGATAATTGGGAAGATGCCATAGATGTTGAAGGCGCAACAATAAAATTTGGAGGTGTTCAAACAAACAACTACAGTATATCTTTAGATTCAGCTAGGCCAGACTTTACTGAAACAGGTGTTATTGATCAAGACACTTCTGCTGTTTCTTCAACAGATGCTTTATATCTTAATACAGATGCGGCACAATCACAAACCACAGGAAGAGTAAATGCTGGAGATTTATCTTTATTTTCTAAAACTTCAAAAATATTTGCGTTTGGAAAAGATCAAGGTTATAATACTAGACCAGATTATTTTGGTGATTATAGATTAATAGTAAGGTATCCTTATGGAGATAATATAGCAAACAGTTTAACTAGTTTTGGTAATAAAATAATACCAGTACTTACACCTCAAGGTTGTCCAGGCCAGCAAGGCGGTTTAAGTATACAATCTCCCTACGCTTCGTATTTATCAAGTTTAGACACGCAACAAGTTACATTAAGCTATGGAGATTTTTATAATCCTTTAATAGAAGATTCAGCTCCTAGTTATTTTAGTTATAGACTAAGCTCTCAAGGATCTTCAGATAAAGAAAATGCAAAATCATTTGTTCCATCTCAAACAGTATATGCTAGAGAATGGTCATTTAAATATATAACTCAACTTTATACAGATCCAGAACTTAGTATAGCATACACAAATACTACAAATAATTTTTTCTATTCATATTCAGCTACTGGGGATACTTCTTTAAATGGTAAGTATGGAAATGAAAAATCTAATACTACTAATACAAGTTTAATTATAGGTGGTGATAGAGCTCCTGTTGGTAGCGCTTCAAATGAAGATAGAAGATGGGTGGCTCAATTTGACGGCAATGGTAAAAAAATAGCTCAATCTGCAGAGCCAGTAACGTATGATCAAGAAAACAACGCACCAGCACTAACCCCACCAGCTGGTTCTGTTCAATTAAACTATACAGGTTTAATCAATGGTGTAAGTCCTTTTCCTTCAGTAGTGAATAATGTTGCTAATGATACTATAACTTTAATTTGGAGAGGTGGATCATGGCAGACTGCATTTGCAATCACATTTGTCAATAATATAACAAATAGCTTAGGTGGTTTAACACCAGCACCTTTTGTTGGAACGTTTTTAAATTTTTATTCACCTGATCAAAATACAGGTTATGAAGAAGTAAGTGTAGTCTCTTTAAATAGAAATTCAAATACATCTAATGTTTCGTATATATATGATAATACATCTGGTCAAACAGTGGTAACAATTACTAATTCACAAAATTTACTTTCTGGAGGAAGTAGCTCTGGAAGTTTAACATCAGGTAACTATTACTACGACATCAACTAGTAATTCATTAAATAAATAAGTGATAATAAATTATGGCAGCATTAATAGAAGTTAAGTATTTTAATAGTTTTATTTTACGTAAAACCCTCGGTGCGGGAGATGTAGCAGTTTGGGGTGGTTCAAAAGCAAACAATACTTATCCAGCTGCTACACCTTCTGTTGCTAATGATAAAAACTGGGCTATTGAAGAAGCGCGTATAAGAGGTGGTTATAACAATGCTAATGTAGATTATGGTGTTAAAGCTTATATAGTTGATGACAATCCTATTGCTACCACAAGAACAAATGCTCTTATATACTCTGGTATATTTAACTCTAGAACATCTATTAATCAAACAAACGTTTTTTCAGTAGGAGAAGACATAACTAAAAGTGTTGACCCTATAAATGGATCTATACAAAAACTGTTTGCTGAAGACACTCAATTAATTATATTTCAAGAGAAAAAAGTAAGTAGAGCACCTATAGATAAAAATATGATATATTCAGCTGAAGGTAAAACAACACTAACCGCGAGTAATACAGTTATAGGTACTATAAATCCTTATTCAGGAAATTTTGGTATAAGTAAAAACCCAGAAAGTTTTGCAGTATATGCTAATAGAAAGTATTTTACTGATAAAGATAGAAATGCAGTATTAAGACTTTCTAATGACGGATTAACAGAGATATCTAATTATGGCATGATTGATTTTTTTAGAGATGAATTTGGTCAATTAGAAAGTGGTAAACTTATAGGTGGTTATGACATATATAACAAACAATACTTATTATCCATACAACCAACACACGCGGGATTACAATCTTTACAACCATATAAAACATTGGTGTTTGATGAAGCTATAAATGGATGGTCTAGCTTTTTCTCATATAATCCTTCCTCAGTGTTAAGTTTAAAAAGTAGTTTTTATAGCGCGGGACAATCTTTAAGTTCTACCGACGCACAGTCAAATACGGCTGGGCTATATCAACATTATATATCTACAGTTCCAAGATGTAAATTTTATGGTATACAACATAAAGCTAGCGTAGAATTTGTGTTTAATCCACAGGTTAGCGCTTCTAAAGTATTTAAAACAATAAACTATGAAGGTAGCAATGGTTGGCAAGTTGATAGTTTTATATCTGATAGTACTGGTATTAGTTTTCCAATAACTGATATTGATAATTATAGAATAACAAATACTAATGATTCAACTGCTATTGTTTATAGTTTTAATGAAAGTTCATATGATGCATTAGGTAATACTTTTGCTAATTTATCAACTACGCCTATAACTCAAAACACTACAGCATTAGTTCCACCATTGTTTCATTCTGGATTTACTAGAAAAGAAAATAAATATATGGCAAACTTAGTAAATAATAGTGTAGCTGCTCCAGGTGAAATAGTATTTGGTGATAAAATGACTGGTATCAAAGGTTATTTTGCTACAGTTGTAATATCAACAGATACACTAACAGATCCAGGAGGAGTAAAAGAATTATTTGCTGCTTCATCTGATTATGTTTCATCCGCATATTAAATTACCCATAAAAATAGTTAAAAAAAATAAATCATGATTTTAATACAAGAAATACTTGAGGCATGCGAACTTGTTGCCGTTTTAGATGAATCCACTTTACCTTTAATACAAAAAGGATTTCTTGGAAAGCTTATAGGAGGTATTATTGGCGGAGTAGCGGCAGGAAAAGCTGCAGATGCTGCTGGAAAAAGAAATTACGAAGCAAGACTTAAGGCTGATAGAATAGGTGCTGAAATAAAAGCAGCTGAGTCAAGTAGGCAAGAAATAATAAATCCTTATGCTAATGTTACCAGTACTGCGGGTATGGCTTCAGATTTATCTTCTATGGCAAGTGATCTTTCAGGTTTAATAACAGATACTAGTAGTGGTTTATCTAATGCTATGCAAAACCTTGGCGTTGCTACTGGTGCGGCTGAAATGCAAGCAGAGCAAGCTGATATTTCACTAGCTAACACATTAGATATGCTAGCTGCGACTGGAGGATCTGCTGGAGGTGCAACCGCTTTAGCACAAGCCGCTCTTCAAAGTAAAAAAGGAGTTGCCGCAAATATTCAACAACAAGAAAAATCTAATGCTGACGCTGCCGCTGCTGGTGAAATGCAAGTACAAACTCAAAAAATGCAAGCTCAAAACAGAGTGCAAGACGCACAAATGAGAGGTGGAGAAAGAGTACAAGATATACAAATGAGAGGAGCTGAAAGAATGCAAAATATAAATATGAGTGAAGCTCAGCGTTTACAACAAGCTGACACTCAAGGACAGTTATTTCAATTTGAACAGACAGACAACAGAGAAATGCAACAATTAAATAGATTGTCAGCGCAGCAACAAGGGCAACAACAAGTAGCGGCGCAGGCTAATTCTGATAAAGCAGGAGCTATTGGAGCGGGTATTGGTGCGGTTGGAAATATTGCATCTGCTTTTTAAAATAAAAAATATAAATTAGACATAAAATTTAAAAAAGTATAATAATGGGAGCATACGAAAATCCAATTACGGCAATAGATAGAGAGTCAGGTAAAATAGTAGCTAATGTAATTACTAATCTTGGAATACAAACGGCTAATGCTAGTAAAGCAAAAGCTGCAAGAGAAGCTAAAGATCTTAAAGATTCTCAGGCTATTCAAGCTAAAACTAGTATTTTGCAAGCAAAGAATGAGGATTTAATGGCAAGCCGTATTGAGAATGCAGGGGGTGCATCCGATACTTTTTTTGACATGACAAATGGAGCCATTACTGAAAAAACAGAACTTGAAATGAAACTCCTTGGTGGAACCCAAGAAGAGGCAGAAGACTGGAATAAGCAATTGTCTAAAACAAAAAACATGTTAAGAAGTGCAACTAACACTATAAGAAAATTTAACACGTTTGGCCCTGAATATTTAGCATCACAAACAGGAACAAATGAGGCTAATGGAAGGTATTTAGGATCTAATGAAGAAGGTGCTTCTAAATTTGCTAGAGATACATATGATAATAATCAAAAAATGTTGGCTTTGCTAGACATTCGATTCGATAGTAATGGTGATGGGTTATTAACTGAAGCAGAATATTCTTTTAATGATCAGGGACAAGTTATGGCAGATCTTGGAGAAGAGTATGGTTTAGTTAATGTTGATGAGTTAATGAATCAACCTCCTATAATAATTGAAGATATAGATGCAAATTTAACTGGATTATTTGCAAAACAAGGATTTACAAAAAATGGAAAACCAGGCGAGAATTACCTACCCGAGTTTTATGATATTGAGGAACAAGAGACAGAAACTATTGAAGATAAAAATGGAAACGAATTTTCATTAACCATAACACCTATAAAAGAACAAACCGCGAAACAATGGGGAGCGGCTGTTGACTTACAAGCTAAAGGTATGTTAGGAGCTTTAAAAGGCGATAAGAGATCTTATGATAATCTTAATGCTACTTTTATGTCATTTCAGTGTATAGGAGCAACAGAAGAGAAACCATGTGATCAAAAGCCTTTTCAAGAAATGGATGCTGACAATCCAGGGAACAATGGAGCATATATGCCAACAGATGAGGATAAAAAGAGATTTACAACGGCATATATAGACTATGCGGAGAAAATGTTTTTGAATAATAAAAAAATTACCCAAAAAGCAGGAATAACACAAAAGGAAAAAGATGCAATTAAACAAAAAAACATTCCTACGGTTATTGAAATGAATAAAGATACTAAAGTTAAAAGCAAGAAAGTTGTTGAATTATTTAATAAAGGTTTTGAAAATAATGATTTTGATTTTATGAAAGGTAGAAATTTCAATGGTCAAAAAGTTTTCGCTATAAAACCAGATTCAACAGGAAAACCAAAATTTGTAACTAAAGACGGTACTGTTATTGGTTATCCTGATTTATCTAAAAAAGCTGAAGTAGAAGATATGATTGAAAGTTATATAAATGGAAAATATGCAGACATTGGCCAATCGCAAAGAAACGCAATGAAAAAAAATATAATGAAAGATTTTGAAAACTCACATCCAGATGTATTAAATTCAGCACAAAAATTCAGGAATGGGAATGATCTTCCTTAAAATTATAAAATAAAACATATGCCAGATTATAAATATAAAGGAGAAGTTTATTCTGAAGAAGAAATAATAGAAGCTGCTGAAAAAAAAGAAGTATCTTTTGAAGATTATATAACTAAATTTGATATTACTAAAATTGAAGATATAGTAAAGCCACCAACCACAACTCCGGGTGCGGGTGTGGAAGCGGCAACAGCACCCAATACGGAGTTAAACTTGACAGATTCTTCTTTGGAATTACCATCAACTGATGTTACACCTAAAGAAATTAAAAATTTAAGTTATAGAGATAGACAAAGAATAGCTAGGTCTGGCGACACAAGTAGAAACTTTGTAAACTCATTGTCTTCTTCTTATGCTAGTAGAAAAAAAGAAGTTAAAAAAAATATTGCTCCTACTATTATTCAAAGAATAAATGATATACCACAAATAGATAAAGATAAAGAATTTGAAAATCTATATTTTAAATTAGATGAAAGACCTTTTAGAACACAAACAGTAGCTAATTTACCTGGTCAAAGTAATATAAAGCAAGAACAAATACCTATAGAAGAATATCTTTCACCTGAAAAATATTCACAATATCAGTCTATTTTAAATGGTAATGGTATTATACCTACAAACGATGAAGAGGCAGCTTTAATAAGTAATACTAGAGAACAAGCGCGAATAAATCTAGCTAAAAAAGCTACAGCAGGTTATTTAAATACACTACCACAAGAATTAGTTGATGTTTATAACAGTGAAAAAATAAACATTTTTGATAAAGAGGGAAAACAAGATGCTAATCAAAATTTACTTGATAGCACTGTTGAAATGAGAGTTCAGAACAATGAAAACATTGATATTTATAATACTAAAAGACAATATGTTGATGATGAATTAAAAATTATAAATGATCAAATAAATATATTAAAAAATAATGCTGATTTTGATAACACAGGAAGACAAATAGAAAATTCAACACCCGCGACTATAGTTGAATATAACAAACTTGTTAGTCAAGCAAATGAAGTTATTACTCAGTATAAAAATTCAGAACTTAATGTGTTTGCTGAAGATATAATGACACAAAGTGAACTTATAAATTCAAATATAAAACAATATCAAGAAAACAATAGAGAATTAACAAATCAAAATATTATATCAAAAGCCTTAGAAAAAGACTATACGTTCGGTGCTGCTGCTGGTATGGCTTTTGAAGATTTTATCGGAGGAGGAGTAGCAAATATAGGTTTTATGGCTGCTGAATTAGGTTTAGAAGGATTAAAAAATATTAAACCATTAGTAAATATAGTAGCAGGTCCAGTTGTAGGCACAGCACTTAATAAACTTGTAGATTTTGATTTAAATGATTTAAATAAAGATCAAGTTGATAGAGCTATAACTTTTGTTCAAAAACAAGCTGTAGATTACAATAAAAAATTAGCAGATAAAAGAGAAAAAACAATACCTGAGGCTTTTGTGTTAGATGATATTGGAAAAAATGATGTAGAGTTTTTTGATTGGTTTACTAGAGCCAGCGCTGATAACTCACCA
>Ga0308017_1000693_pt1 | contig 10040 bp, 10 predicted proteins | sample Neamet280_FD_203145 | JGI IMG/M metagenome (GOLD analysis project Ga0308017, IMG submission 203145) | Marine microbial communities from water near the shore, Antarctic Ocean - #280 | ecosystem: Environmental > Aquatic > Marine > Unclassified | place: Southern Ocean | collected 2014-10-01
TCGGCGCAAGCTCCGGCTGCGGCGGAAGGTACTCGATCACCCCTTGGCGACAGACCACGATTGCGGTGCCCGTCTGCTGCGCCAATTCACGGGCGCGCTGCGCCGCACGCCGAAGCGCCGAATAGGTCAGCCGCAAATCCGCGTCACGCGCTTGTTCGATGGGTCTTTGGCTCATGGTTTCTCACTCCAATCCAGCAGCACGGGTTGCTCGCCGGAGTTGTCGTAGCGCACCCAGGCATCGACACGCGGCGCATACAGCCGTTCAAAATTGACAAGGCCCGCGGCAAACCGACGCCGGATCACGGCCTCTGGCACATCGTGCCCGCCCTGTTTGACGCGCAGCGCGACCCGTGCAATGGCCTCTTCGGCGCTGGCGAGTTGCAGAAAAATGATTTTCACCCGATAGCCGGCTGCCTGCCATTGTTCGATCAGGTGCAAATAGGTGCGCCCGGACAGCGTGGTCTCAAAGGCAAAGCTCTCGCGCGCCCCAAAATGCCGCTGCAATTCCTGCAACATCAGCCGCCCGGCATGAAGCGCGGCGGTTTCCGGCGCAAAAGGCGCCAAGCCGGCCGCGATCAGATCGGCATTGACGAACACGGGGCAAGCGGCCTCATGGGGCAGAAACTCGCGGGCAAAGGTGGTTTTACCCGCACCATTGGGACCCGCGATGATGATGACACGCAGGTTTCCAGCCATCGCTCACACCTCCAGCGCGTAAGGCGTCTGCTTGAAAGTGATGCCCTCCCGCGCGGTGCGGGCGCCCATGCGGTTGGCGGCGGCGTAGATCACTTTGGGGCCGTCGAACCTCGGCAGCGCATCGAACACCGGGCCGGTGAGCACGTTGCCGCCGCCGACCGAGCGGTCTTTCAGGATGCCGTTGTAGAGCAGATAAATGGCGCGGCCCTCAAACACGCCCAGCAGCGGCGAATCGGCGGTGCCAGTGAAGCCGGTGCCGGTTTCGGCAAACCAGACAAACTCGGCCAGTTGCGCGAACGTCACGTCGCGGCGGATCTGGCCGTCGGCGTCGAACAGCGGCTCGGCGGACAGGCGGCAGAACTGGAAGCCGCCACCCAGCCCCGGCACGGCTTGGCCTTTGGCGTTGGTGTAGCCCTCGGCGACGCGCTTGACCCGCTCGCGGGTGACGTTTTGCGCGATGTTCTCATCCATCTCGACGAGGATGAAGCGGCGGTTGCCGCCATCCTCGGCGTTTTGCTTGAGCACCGCGTGGGCCGTGGTGCCGGAGCCGGCGAAGCTGTCGAGAATTAAGCTACCCGGTGGAGCGCAGTAAGAGATCACGCGCTGCATCAGCGCTGACGGCTTCGGAAATGCGAATACGCGCTCGTTGAGAATCTCGTCGAGTTCTCGTGCACCAGACTGGGTTTTGAACTCCGGCCAGAAGCTGGATGCTGGCATTCGTTCTTGCGTCTCGGACAGGAAACGCTTCTTGCGAGGCCAGCCGGTGGATGGGTTCGGTGGCCACCAAATGCGGTTTTCGGACAAGAGCCGTTCGTAGCCAGCACGATCAGTAATCCAGCCCTTCGCCGGGTCCGGCTTCCAAACGTTCGTCGTACCCGGCTGCTCCATGTTGTAGTCATGGAGGTTGGGGCGCTCGAAGGCGGTCGCTTTCCCTTTGAGGGGGTCGGTGACATACGGGCCTCTCGGATCGTTATCTGGATTCCTAAAGTCTGATCGGTCGATTATCCGCCCCTCAATCTTTGATGACTCGGACTTCCCATAGACAAAGATGTATTCATGATCAGGAGAGAGCCGCGTCTTGATACGGTTGTCGGTATTGCGCGTGTTCCAAACGATTGTTGCGATCCGATTTTTGAATCCAAAGATCTCGTCCAACAGAAGTCGTAAATGGCCAGCTTCGACGTCATCCATTGAAATCAGGATTACTCCGTCATCCGATAAGAATTGCCGCAAAAGCACCAGCCGCGGATACATCATGCACAACCAGCGGTCGTGCCGGTCCAGCGTCTCGCCTTCCTTGCCGACCACTTCGCCCAGCCACTTGCGAATCTCCGGGCTGTTGACGTTGTCGTTGTACACCCAGCCCTCGTTGCCGGTGTTGTACGGCGGGTCGATGTAGATGCACTTCACCTGGCCGGCATAACGCGGCAGCAGGGCTTTGAGCGCGTGCAGGTTGTCGCCCTGCACGATGAGGTTGCCGCTATCCGCCGGGCCGCAGGAGAGTTCCGGCACCGGCTCCAGCAGGCGGAACGGCACTTCTTTGTGGTGTTTGACGACGGCTTCTTTGCCGATCCAGTTCAATGTTGGCATGGGCGCCCATCCCCTCAAGCGTTGCGCGACGGCGGCTGGCCATCGCGGCGTTGTTCTTCGTCCGCCCCCCGGGCGCGCACGCCGTCATCCACCTCAGAGTCCAGGAACTTCCACAGCCGCCCAACCCAGTCGGCAGGGATGGATTGACAGACGTCCTTCAAAAGCAACAGCAGTTGCTGCTCACGCAATGGCGAGGCGATGAATCCGAACCGGGTGTAGAACCTCGCCGCTTCTTCATCGATGGGGTGAGTCAGCATCGCCCGAATGCCGGCCTGCTCGGCAATCAGCACCGACCGCCGAATGGCATCCTGCAACAGACCAAAGCCAATGCCGCGCCCCTGATCCTGCTGCGACACGGCCAGCCTTGCCAGGATCACGACCGGAACCGGATATTGACTCACCCCTTTGCGGATGCGCTCCGGCGCCTCCAGCGTGTCGACTTGGCCGACGGTCAAACTGAAATAGCCCGCCACACGGCCATCATCCTCGGCAACCACGAAGGTCTTGGCCGATCCACTGCCTTGCGCTTGCCGAGCGTGGCGCAGCAGCCAGTCGTTGAGCGCGGGCTTGCCGCAATCAAAATCTTCGAGCCGATGCTGCGCGGCCAGAGGCTCCGGTGAGCGCAAAGTCACTTCGTATCCCAGGGTGCCTTGCGGGCAAACAAATCACGCAAACCGTCGTTGGCCTGTTCGGGGCGATCCAGCAGATCCATCAGCGCCTGGTACTGGCTGCCCGAGACCATGAACAGGCGCTGATCCAGCAGAGTTTGCTCGGCGGCCAGGCAGGCGCTGTCAAGGATGAAGTCGGTCAGCGATTTGTGAGCGACCTCGGCGGCACGGCGCAGTACGGCCTCTTGCTCGGGCGTGGCGCGCAGCCCGAGGCGGGCAGACTTTGCGGAAGGCGACGATGGAACGGCAGTCATGGCAGCACCTGTTTGGTTAGGTCAGTTGCCGCAATGTTAGTACAAATGACACACACTGTCGAGTTGCTGTATGAGTCCAGTACCTTTGGCACTCGGGTTGATGTTGCAAGAGGAAGGACAGCGGGGAACGCTGGCCGAGGGTGTGGTGCGGACGCTGAAGCGTTGTAGAAGACGAGCCAGTCGGCGAGCTTGCGGTTGAAGAGAGCGAGGTCGGTGAAGAGCAACTCCTCCAGCAGGGTTTCACTGTCCCTGCCCCAGCGCGTAGCCGCGCTCGCCGTCGAAGGTGCATAGATTTTCGGTCTTGATCACGTCCACGCCGCGCGCGGTCAGGGCCTGCAGCAAGCCAATGATGTCGGCGTGCGTGACGGTCTGCCCGTCTGGCGCGACGAAGCGGCAGCGCCAGTGGTCGGTGCAGAAGGTCTCGGGGAATCCTCCCGGCCAGACCTTGACCCCGCGGTTGGTGATCATCTGCAGGGTAAACGGCGGGGTCACCAGCGCGCTGAGCTGCCCGGCCAGAAAGTCCGCGCTGATGCCCGCGCCGTGCACGAACACGTCCACGCCCACCATGGCCTTGGCGGCGCGCCCACTGGGCCGCGGCGCCAGCGCCGGCGCGGCCGCAGCCCCGGTCGACGCGGGCGCCTCGTGCGCATAGCGCACGGCGGGCAGCTTTTCGGGCACCTGGCCCAAGCGGTCGATCACCGCGTCGGCAAAGTCCATGCTGCCAAAGGGCCGGCCAATGCTCAGCGACCCGTGCAGCTCGGCCGTGTGCACGCCGTCTTCGATCGTGCGCAGCCACGCGTTGTGGATGGTCTCGGCCACGGCGGGCTGGCCGATGTGCACCAGCATCAACACGGCCGCCAGCAGCAAGCCCGAGGGGTTGGCGACGCCTTTGCCCGCGATGTCCGGCGCGCTGCCGTGGATGGCTTCGAACATCGCCACGTGGTCACCGATATTGGCGCTGGGTGCCAGCCCCACCGAACCGGTGAGCTCCGCCGCGATGTCGGAGAGAATGTCACCGTACAGATTGGGCGTGACGATGACGTCGAAGCGCTCGGGCCGGGTGGCCAGCCGTGCCGCGCCGATGTCGATGATCAGGTGCTCGGTCTCGATGTCCGGGTACTCACGCGCCACTTCGTCGAAGACGCGATGGAACAGGCCATCGGTCATCTTCATGATGTTGTCCTTGGTCATGCATGTGACCTTCTTGCGCCCATGGCGGCGCGCGTAATCGAAGGCGTAGCGCACGATTTTTTCGCAGCCCGGGCGCGTGATGAGCTTGAGACACTGAAACACCTCGTCGGTCTGCCGGTGCTCGATGCCAGCGTAAAGGTCTTCCTCGTTCTCACGCACGATCACCAGGTTCATCTTGGGGTGGAGCGTGCGCACGAAGGGCGCGTAGCTCACGCACGGGCGCACATTGGCGTACAGCCCCAAGGTCTTGCGGATGGTGACGTTGAGACTCTTGAACCCGCCCCCTTGCGGCGTGGTGATCGGTGCCTTCAGGAACACCTTGGTGCGGCGCAGGCTCTCCCACGCCTGCGGCGGAATACCCGAGCTGTGCCCGGCCAGGTACTGCTGCTCGCCGATGTCGATGAACTCGGGCGCGATGCGCGCGCCTGCTGCTTGCAGCACGCGCAGCGTCGCGTCCATGATTTCGGGGCCGATGCCGTCGCCGCGAGCGACCGTGATGGGGGTCAGTTCCGTCATGTCGATGCCTGATGGGGTGTTGACGATGACGCGAGTCTGGCGCATCATGGCATCGATTTCAAATCATCAATTCTGATTTTTTACATCGATTTATTTCTATGAATAAGATCCGCCCGCCGCGCGCCACCTTTCACCAACTGCGCACGCTGGAAGCCGTGGTGCGCCTGGGCTCCATCACCCGCGCCGCGCAGGAGCTGCACCTAACCCAGCCCACGGTATCGTCGCAAATCCACGAACTGCAGTCGGCGCTCGACACCCCGCTGGTGGAGCCGGTGGGCCGTGGCATCCGCCCCACCGAAGCCGCCCGGCTGCTGCACGACGCCGCGCTCGACATCTTTGCGCGCTGGACGCGGTTCGAGGAAGACTTGGCGGCGCTGCACGGTCTGGAGCGCGGCCTGCTGCGCATCGCGGGCGTGACCACGACCGAATATTTCATCGCCCAGTGGCTGCGCCGCTACACCGACCGCCATCCGGGCGTCGACATCGAGCTGGCGGTGGACAACCGCGACGCCGTGGTGCGCCGCCTGCGCGAGGACGACACCGAGCTGGCCGTGATGATGATGCCGCCCGACGACCTGCCGCTGCACAGCATGCCGCTGATGCGCAACCCGCTGGTGCTCATCAGCGCGCTCGACCACCCCTGGACGCGCGCGCGGCGGGTGCCGCGCCGCTGGCTGGACGGCCAACCCCTGCTGCTGCGCGAGCCGGGCTCCGGCACCCGGCTGGCCACCGAAGCCTATCTGCGCGCGCACGGCTTGACCCCCACCCGGCGCGCCACGCTGGGCAGCAACGAGGCGATCAAACACGCCGTGGCCGCCGGGCTGGGGTTGGCGGTGCTGTCGCGCCATGCGCTGGCCGACGACCCGGCGCGCGACGGCGTGGCCGTGCTGCCGGTGGCGGGCTTTCCCATCGAACGCCGCTGGCTGCTGGTGTGGCGCCGCGACCGGCGGCTGTCGCTGGCTGCGCAGCGCTTCATCGAGCATGTGCAGGCGCACCCACCCGACGAGGCACCCACGCCCGCGGGCGGCACGGGGGCGGGCTGACCCCCGGCGCCAGCGCGATCAGGCGCGTGCGGCCACCCAGGCCGCTACGCTGCCCAGCGCCTCGCCCAGCCGGCTGGCGTCGTTGCCCCCAGCCATGGCCAAGTCGGGCTTGCCGCCGCCCTTGCCGCCGACTTGCTGCGCCACGGCGTTGACCAGCTCGCCGGCCTTGAGGCCGCGCGCGACCGCATCCGGGGTCACGCCCGCGCACAGCTGCACCTTGCTCCCCTCCACGCTGGCCAGCACCACGACGGCGCGCCCCAGCTTGTCCTTGAGCCGATCCACGGTTTCGCGCAGCGTCTTGGCGTCGGCCCCGTCGAGGCGCGCCGCCAGCACGCGCAGCCCCTGCACGTCCACGGCTTGTGCGGCCAGTTCGTCGCCTTTGGCCGACGCGAGCTTGGCCTTGAGGCCGTCGAGCTCCCGCTCCAGCTCGCGCACGCGCTGCTGCGTCTGCTCGATGCGGCCGACCAGCTCGGGCAGGGGGGCCTTGAGGGCCGCGGCGGCCGCCTGCACCTGGGCTTCCAGCCCCTGCAGGTAAGCCAGCGCCCCCTCACCGGTGACGGCCTCCACGCGCCGCACGCCCGCGGCCACGCCGCCCTCGGCCACGATCTTGAACAGGCCGATATCCCCGGTGCGCGCCACGTGCGTGCCGCCGCACAGCTCGCGGCTGCTGCCGATGTCGAGCACGCGCACCGTCTCGCCGTACTTTTCGCCGAACAGCATCATCGCGCCGCTGGCCTTGGCGGCCTCCAGGTCCATCACGCGCGCCTGCGTCGGGGTGTTGGCCAGGATCTCGGCGTTGACGCGCGCCTCGATGGCGCGAATCTGCTCCGGCGTGAGCGGCGCGGGGTGCGCGAAGTCGAAGCGCGTGCGCTCGGCATCGACCAGCGACCCCTTTTGCTGGACATGCTCGCCCAGCACCTCGCGCAGCGCCTTGTGCATCAGGTGCGTGGCCGAGTGGTTGCGCATGGTGGCCGCACGCCGGGCACCATCGACCTGCGCGCTGACGTGGTCGCCGACCGCGATCACGCCCTGCGCCACCACCCCGTGATGGCCGTGCACCTGAGCCTTGATCTTTTGCGTGTCGTGCACCTCGAAGCGCGACGAGCCGCTGATCAACACCCCGCTATCGCCCACTTGGCCACCGCTTTCGGCATAGAACGGGGTTTCGTCGAGCACCACGATGCCCGCCTGCCCCGCCTTGAGCTCGGCCACCGGCGTGCCTTCGTGGTAGAGCGCCACCACCTTGGCCTGCGCCTGCAGGTGCTCGTAGCCCACGAAGCGGTTATCCGGCCCCGCGTAGTCCAGCACGCGGTCCATCTTGAACTTGCCCGCTGCGCGCGCCTGCGTCTTTTGCCGCTCCATCGCGGCCTCGAAGCCCGCCACATCGACGCCCACGCCACGCTCGCGGCACACGTCGTGGGTCAAATCGAGCGGAAAGCCGTAGGTGTCGTGCAGTTTGAACGCCACGTCGCCCGGCAGCGTCGTCTGGCCCTCGGCCAGCGCCGCTTCCAAAATCTCCATACCGTGGCCCAGCGTCTCGAAAAAGCGCTCCTCCTCGGCCTGCAGCACGTCCATGACGCGTTGCGCGTTGGCCGCCAGGTGGGGGTAGGCCTCGCCCATCTGCGTCACCAGGTCGGGCACCAGCCGGTGGAAAAACGGCGCCTTGCGGCCCAGCTTGTAGCCGTGGCGGATGGCGCGGCGGATGATGCGCCGCTGCACGTAGCCGCGCCCCTCGTTGCTGGGGATGACGCCATCGGCCACCAAGAAGGCCGTGGCGCGAATGTGGTCGGCGATCACACGCAGGCTGGGGCTGCCCAGATCGGTGGCCCCCGTCTCACGCGCCGCCGCCCGGATGAGGGCCTGGAACAGGTCGATATCGTAGTTGCTATGCACCCCTTGCAGAATGGCCGCGATACGCTCCAACCCCATGCCGGTGTCCACGCAGGGCGCGGGCAGCGGCCGCACCGATCCGTCGGGCTGCATGTCGAACTGCATGAACACGTTGTTCCAGATTTCGATGTAGCGGTCGCCGTCGGCATCGGGGCTGCCGGGCGGCCCGCCCGCCACCTCGGGCCCGTGGTCGTAGAAGATCTCGGAACACGGGCCGCACGGGCCGGTGTCGGCCATCATCCAGAAGTTGTCGCTCTGGTACTTGCCGCCCTTGTTGTCGCCGATGCGCACCACGCGCTCGGGCGGCAGGCCGATTTCCTTGGTCCAGATGTCGTAGGCCTCGTCGTCCTCGTGGTACACCGTGGCCCATAGGCGATCGGCGGGCAGCCGGTACACCTCGGTCAACAGCTCCCAGGCCCAGCGCAGCGACTCGCGCTTGAAATAGTCGCCAAACGACCAGTTGCCCAGCATCTCGAAAAACGTGTGGTGGCGCGCGGTGTAGCCCACGTTTTCCAGATCGTTGTGCTTGCCCCCGGCGCGCAGGCACGCCTGCACCGACGCCGCGCGCACATAGGGCCGCTTGTCCGTGCCCAAAAAGACATCCTTGAACTGCACCATGCCCGAGTTGGTGAACATCAGCGTCGGGTCGTTGGCAGGCACCAGGGGGCTGGAGGGCACCACCGTGTGGCCACGCTGGGCAAAGAAGTCCAGAAACGTGCGCCGGATGTCAGCCACGGAAAAGAAAGGTCGGTCGGCGGCTTGGCTCATGTCGATCGAAAATGTTGGGGTAACCCTTCATTTTACGGGGCAACCATCCACCGCGCGGTATGCTTCGCGTGCTATGCGCTTGAACCTCATTTACGCCCGCGCGGCCAACGGCGTCATCGGCTGCACGCGCGACGGCCAGCCCGCCATGCCCTGGCACCTGCCGGAAGACTTGGCACATTTTCGCCGCTGCACCCAGGGCTGCCCCGTGATCATGGGGCGCACCACGTGGCAGTCGCTGCCGCCGCGCTTTCGGCCGCTGCCAGGGCGCGTCAACGTGGTCCTCACGCGCGACCCCGCACAGGCGCAGGCGCTGCGCACTGCCGGGGCCGTGCCGCAATCCAGCCTGGAGGCTGCGCTGGCCTACTGCCAAACGCTGCCCGGCGCCGACGGCGGCCCACCGGCCGAGGTCTGGGTCATCGGCGGTGCGCAGGTGTACGCACAGGCGGAACCGCTCGCTGCGCGCGCCGTGGTCACCGAGATCGACGCCGCCTTCGAAGGCAACGCCGTCGCACCCACGCTGGGCCCAGATTGGCGCGAAACCGCACGCGAGCCCCACGTCAGCACGAGCGGCCTGCGCTTTGCCTTCGTCACCTACGAGCGCAACAGCGCGCCCAGCCAGTCTTGCATCAGCGCTCGGTAGGCGGGCAGCGCCGCAAAAATCTCGTCGGCCAAGGCCTCGTTATAGGTGTGCGACGTAAGGTTCCGATGGTCCACCATCGCCAGCGCAAGCCGCGCTTGTTCTTCGGTCAGCAAACCGTTTTCCATGGCTGCACGCACGACGGCTTTGGGTGACGCCACATCGACGCCATAGCGGTCGGCCAACACCGCTTTGGCTGCTTTCCAGACCGCCTCCACCGTATATTCGAAGCGTTGGATGGACGCATCCCTTACGACGGTCGAATAGGGCTCCGACACGAGCGCAACAAGCGACGTCAGCGCCCGCTGGGCCACCTCCAGGCGTTGTGCTAGACGCTCCATTCGATGCCCTCCCGATCGATCGACTGCCGCAGCCCAGCCGGTGCGCGCGCATAGTCCACGAGATCCACCCGAAACGGGATGCAGGAATCCTCCAACGCCTCACGGGCCAACGCCAGCTCGTCGAGGGGGATCGGCTGCGCGCCGACGAGCGCGATATCGATATCAGAAGCACGACGCGCATCCCCACGGGCCCGCGACCCGAACAGGCACAGGCGCGCCCGATGGCGTCGCGCCAGCGGCGCCAGCAGATGCACGATCGCTTCGCGGTCACGAGGGTCGACGAGAGTGGACATGGAAACGGGAATAGAACTACCCGACGTTCGCATTCTAGAGCGCCGATCATTCAAAGCGCACCGCAACGCTCCCGACACCCACTCCGACGCCACGACGCGCTATGAGCCCCCCGGCGGGCGCAGGTAGCGCTCGTCCTACCAGGTGGCCAGCCA
>Ga0308017_1000694_pt1 | contig 10022 bp, 8 predicted proteins | sample Neamet280_FD_203145 | JGI IMG/M metagenome (GOLD analysis project Ga0308017, IMG submission 203145) | Marine microbial communities from water near the shore, Antarctic Ocean - #280 | ecosystem: Environmental > Aquatic > Marine > Unclassified | place: Southern Ocean | collected 2014-10-01
GGCTAAAACTCCCTGAAGACAGGATGTACCCTTGGCGTTTTCCACGCGCCGTTTGTAATGTCTGGAATAATGACTTTTTCGTTGCCCCGTGCAACGCTTTCTTCGCTTAAGGCTCCCACGAGAGACCAAAGCACGCCGTCATATACATTCAAGTCGAGAGAAACGCCCTTGTTCAGCGATCGAATCAGCCTGTATATCATCACGAAGTCCATCCCGCCATGTCCCTGTTCGTTTTCTGAAATTTGAGCTTGCAGTTTGCGCCACATCGGATGCTTGTATTTTTCCTGAGCGTCTTTGTACCCCTTGTCATCTTGCCACTGATGCCAATCCCACGTGGGCCCATGGTCTTTATACAACCGTGAGGGGTAGCCATAGTGCGTCGCTCCCGATCCGCAGAGTTTGTTCAATCTGTTGTATGGACGCCCCGTATGCACATCAAATTGAAGCATGATGCTTTTTCCTTTCTCGGTTTTGATGAGTGTCGTATTGACGTCACCACATTTTACTTTGTCCGCGATGGAATTCAAATAGGTGTCGTCAGATTCTCTGAGCGCTTTTGACAAAGCCGCCTCATTCGAACTCATTGATACCAGGTGGCTTAAAGTGTCGCCTCTGAGGATGTCCATATACATGCACACAGGACCGAGTCCATGGGTGGTATATAGGTTTCCGTCTCTCTCAAGATGGTGTTGTAGACGCCAACGGTTGTGGTAGTAATCCTCGTCAATAAGAAGCTGTCTCAGATCGTGTATGTACGCACATTCTGCATGGGTGAGTTCACCGAAAGCGCCCTCTTTTACCATATTCAAAACAAACAACTCCTCGCCATTGTAACAGCAGTTTTCGAGCATAATGCAATGCCTCTTCGTTCTTTCTGCGGTCTTGAGAAGTTCTAAGTTTTGGTCTACGGTATATGCAATGGGGACTTCGGTGGCGACATGCAAACCTTGTTCCATCGCATACATCGCCATCGGGGCATGCCACCTCCAGGGTGTGGCAATAATGACCAAATCGGCTTCCTCAGAATTGCAAGCCTTTTTCCATTCGTTTTCATCCGAGCTGCCATCGATGCGCCTTGGAACAGCACTCTGGAATTTTGCAATACGCGCTTCGGCGCGATCTAAAAACGCGGGTTGAACATCACAAATAGACACGATTTCTGCGTGACCATTCCTGACCAGCCAGCTTAACATCTCTGTCAATGTGCTCCCCCGATTCCCCAAACCGACCATCGCCACCCTGACTTTCTCGATAGGCGCATCGGCATAGTCGAACATGCTTCCTTCAAGGCCTGCATTGGAAATGGTGTCACTGATGGACGCCTCGGAAACACGTTTCTTTCCAGGACCTCCAAACGATGCGCCTGAAAAGACGCCTCCACCAAAGAGAGCACCTAATCTTAAAAAATCTTTTCTACGCATGTGTTCTTTGGGTTTTTTCTCATCAAGGCTTGATCTCGTACACGCCAGGCTTGCGAGGTGTTGTGATGCAGTTCAAGATCTTTTCGTAATCGTCTAGATTCGCCACGAAGTCCAACTCCGAGGTGTCGATTAAAAGGATTCTTGAACCTCTGTGGTGTTTGTAATAGGAGAGATATCCCTTGTCGATTTTCTCGAGGTATCCCTCCGGAAGATCTTGTTCGTAGCTCCGACCGCGTTCTTTAATCTGTGTTTTTACCTTATCTATTCCGGGATTCAGAATTGCCACCACTTCCGGGGAGGGGATTTGGGCCTCCATGAGGCGAAACATCGTTTTAAAAAGCGTGAACTCATTGTGTGGGAGATTCGCCTTAGCGAAAATAAGAGATTTCGCGAAATTGTAATCTGCGATGACATTTTGGCGGAACAGGTTGCGGCTGCCCAGAACTTCACCCAGTTGCTTAAACCGATCTGCGACGAAAGCGAGCTCGACAGAAAAACCGTGACTTTCGGGGTCATCGTAGAATCTTTCCAGGAAAGGGTTTTCTGCAAACCTCTCGAGAATGAGCTTGCTGCCCGTCCTTTCCGCCATCAGTTTGCTGAACGTGGTTTTTCCAGCACCTATATTTCCTTCTATCGCTATGTATGCGTATGGGCCCATCTTCTTACTTCTGGTTTTTTAGGACAAATTTTTAAGGCTTCCCCGACGGTACAATTGTATCCAGGAATTGTCATTTCCGAATCTAAGTCAGATAACGGTTGTAATACGAATCTACGTTCCACGATTTTCGGATGAGGAATAATGAGTTCCTTCGTTTTTAAAATCAGATCACGATCTAACAAGATGTCAAGGTCAATCGTTCGATTTGAATATCCCTCTCCCTGTCTTGTTCGGCCCAAATCATTTTCGATGTGCAGTAGCAACTTCAACAGAAGCGCAACATCCATGTCGGTTTCCAGTGCGATGACTTGATTCAGAAACAGGGGCGTCTCAGGAGGCATTCCCCAGGCTTCTGTCTCATAGAGGGGTGAAGTGGTGAGCGATTTAATGGCTTTCCGTTCTACCAGCTCGATTTCTAAAGCGTGTATCCCAGCTTGGATTTCGTCCTCCCGATCCCCCAAATTGGAACCGACACCAATATATACTGTTCGGAATAACATGTTTTCTGAATTACTCGCAATTTACATTCGTATCATTGCGGAATGAACTTTATCAAAAACATTGCGAGCTCTACCATCGGCTCTATCATCGGCTTATTAGTCGCAGGCACCATTCTTATTTTCATCTTCGTAGGCGCTCTTGTAGGAGGAATTGCCGGCGCATTTTCGGAGCTGGAGCAAGCTGAATCAGAAGTGTATTCTGGAGATGCGAATGTGATTGTAATGAATCTGGACGCGAGCATTGTAGAGCGGGGTGGCGTAGAGCCCTTCGCGTTTAATTTCGCAAGTCTGACGCCTTCTCCTCAAATAGGTTTGGACCAAATCCTTGATGGCTTAAGCAGGGCTGCTGAAGACGATAACATCAAAGGTATTTACTTGAATATTTCCGGTGTTGCCGCTTCTCCTTCTACACTTGAAGACATCCGCGATGGAATTGACGCGTTCCGTGATTCTGGGAAATGGGTTGTCGCCTGGAGTGAGACCATGAGTCAGGGAGGTTACTACATCAATTCAGTGGCGGACGAAGTGTATCTTCATCCAGCGGGTGGAATGACACTTTTAGGCTTGCGTTCTCAAGCGATGTTTTACCCTGGTTTGATGGACAAGCTCGGCGTTGATGTGACTGTCCTTCGCGGACCAAACAACAAATACAAGTCTGCAGTAGAGCCTTTGCTTCGCCGAAATTTCAGTGAGGCGAACAAAGAGCAATTGGGCGCATTGCTGGGTGAGTTTTGGACAACAATAAGTTCAGACATCGCCGAGAGCCGAAATATTCCTGTGGCGCAAGTGGATGCGGTGGCGGAAAACATTCTCGTCCGTCTTCCTGTTGATGCGGTCAATCAAGGTCTCATTGACGGAATGCTTTACCAGGACGAGTTGGATGATCTTTTAGAAAGTCGTCTAGACAGTCTTGAATTAGAAACAATCTCTTTCAGTGAGTACACATTGCCAGAGAGCATGTTCGGCTTGGACATGTCAGAAGAGGCCATGGCAGACCTTATCGTGACCCTTTCTGATGACAGTGAAGACGATGAGTCGAGTGACGATGAGTCGCGTCCTTTGGGGGGCGAGATCGCGGTTGTGTATGCAGTAGGAGCGATTGAATCCGGAGAAGGAGATGCAACGACGATCGGGTCGGTGACCACCGCTGAAGCGCTTCGTACGGCACGTCTGGCACCTGATGTCAAGGCGGTCGTTCTCAGGGTGAATTCTCCTGGAGGAAGCGCCCTTGCAAGTGATGTGATTTGGAGAGAAACGATTCTTTTAAAAGAAGCAGGTAAAACCCTGGTCGTAAGCATGGGTGACCTGGCTGCATCCGGTGGATATTACATCAGCTGCGCTGCCGATCGGATTTTTGCAAACCCGACGACCATCACGGGGTCGATTGGTGTATTTGGGGTGATTCCTAATGTGGGAGGGATGTATGAAAAACATTTGGGAATCGCATTCGATGAGATTGCAACACATAGCCACGCGGGGAAACCTGATGGTGTTTTTTCGATGTCGGCGTTTGAAATTGAGGCTTACAATGAAATCATTTCAGATATATATTACTCATTTACGTCTAAAGTAGCTGAGGGCAGAGGTTTGAATGCAGAACAAGTTGAGGAGGTTGCAAGAGGAAGGGTGTGGTCTGGAAATGATGCCCTCGACATCGGTCTGGTGGATGAAATCGGCAATTTGGAAACAGCGCTGAATTATACAAAGACCCTCATCGGCTCACCTGAAGCTGAATGTGTCTATCTGCCTGAGATTGGTGATCCGTTTGAGATGTTCATCGAGGACTTGACGGGTGTAAGATCGAGCTTCGATGCACTTGCATTGCTCGGTGAAGACAATGCTACGCTCCTCGAAATACTTTCGGTAAAGCGTATGTTGGCGTCGGATGACATCTACCAAACCCGTCTTCCTTTCACGCTTCACTTTAACGATTAAAGCGTCGTTTTTCCAAACCACTCAACGTGAACCCCGAAGATTACACGAATGAAAACAACCTTCCCGTTGTTTTCGTCCTTGAGGATATCAGAAGCGGAAACAATGTAGGTTCGTTCTTCAGAACAGGAGATGCCTTTTGTATTTCTGGCGTTGAGCTGTGCGGGATTACCTGCCATCCGCCTCACCGCGACATCTTAAAAACAGCTTTGGGGGCCAGCGATCATATTCCATGGCGTGGTCACACAAATGCTGACGAGGCTATCTCTGTATTGCGTTCTGAAGGATATAAGATCGCCGTTGTTGAGCAGCATGCCAGAAGTGTGTCCTTAAGCGAATGGACGCCTTTAAAAGGGGAGAGGTGGGCACTTGTCTTCGGCAACGAAGTTCGTGGAGTACAACCCGCAACGTGCGACTCAGCAGATGTCATCTTAGAGATCCCTCAGTTGGGCGTCAAGAAAAGCATGAACGTGAGTGTGTGTGCAGGGATCGTGCTCTGGCATACAGCGACTCTATTGAAGTAGGCGTTCCCCCAAATCTATGGCATTCAAAAAAGAGGCTGTCTCAGAAATGAGACAGCCTCTTTTAAATTCGTTGGACTGATTTTTAAGACAACGTCTTGAGCGTTAGCTCACAGAAGTTATAGTCCCAATTCAGATCTGAAGTTCTGAAACTCTAAATCTGACTTCGCTTTTTCTCTGAGTGTTCCGTCCTTCGTGAGGGCATCAGTGATGTTGCGTTTCACGCCTTCTCCATCGCCTAGACGTGCCGAGCATATCGCAAGGAGGTAGCTTGATACCGCTGAGTCGTCGTTTGCATTTTCAAGGGTCGTCTTCGCGCCACTTGCATCTCCGTTAAGAAGTTTGGCAAGCGCAAGGTTTGCGGTTGTCGCTCCGCTCATGTTAGATATCGCAGCACCATAGTTTCCTTGTGTAATCGCTACGAGTCCTTTGTTGTAGCTCACCTCTGGTCCAGAACCAGCTTTCCCGAAGAGTGAAGCTGCCTCATCTGTTTTGCCTTTTTGGCGTGCGATGGCTCCGAGGTTGTTCAGAACAGCCTGGTTGTTCGGGTCAAGTGAGCGCGCTGAGTTAAAAGCCTCCTCTGCTTGGTTACGTCGGCCCATGTCCATCAGACATACGCCAGCATTGTTATGTCCTCTAAGGTCTGAACTGTATGTCGCAGCACACGCAGCGTAGATTGTGTACATCATGTTCACGTCATCAAACAATGTCGCTGAGAACAACAACTCCTCAACAGTGAGTGTCGCTGGAGCGCTCATTGCAATAGCGATGAGTTGTTCATCGGTATATCCCTCTACGGTGTAGTTCATCGCAATTTCAGAGCGACGAAGTGAAGGAAGGATTTGGTCTTCAATTTCTGAATACGTCTTTGCAATATTGCGAATCTCTTCCTCTCTCTTCGTTTTGTCAGAGTACATCTCAAGCACACGAAGGATGAGATCCTTGTCCGCGATGTCAGAAGCATTCATAAGCTCCTTGAAGCCATTCCAATCCTCACCTTTAGCCATAAGCGTGTAAAAGCCATCAGCAGTCTCGATCTTTTTGCGCTTAAGCTCCTTCATAAGGGCTTTTTGTGCAGACTCTGTTCGGTTCGTTGCAAGATCCTCGTTAAGCGTAATCTCTCCTTCTGGAGAAGCGTAAGCCTCAATTGTCGTTCCAGTTAACGAAACGCTATCGGCAGAAGCTGCGAGAACGAAGAGGTCTTTCATAGCCTTCCATCCATCTTGACGCGTTTCAGCAGTAGTCACTCGAGAGCTGTTGTATGCATAGTTAATGTCATCACCTAATGTGTAAGACATCGTGCGTTGGAAGCGGTCAGGCGTCATTGCAAACTTGTCGTCTGGCTGTACGAGGTTTGGCGTTGTGATCACACCGTTGCATAGAACATAAGGGTCAAATTCGACCACCTTGTCTCCTTTCAGACCTCGTAGTCTTAATTCAAGACGGCTTCCGTCTTCCATTGCAGCATCGTAAGGAATGCTCGCCGTGTAGGTAAATGACTTGCCTGCTTCAAAAGGAACTACCGTGTAGTTGCCAGCAGCCTCCTCACCTTGGAATCCTTCAGTTGCAAATGCAGCTTCTCCACCATCCCAAACCAGAACAGGAGTCGCTTCCAGTCTTACTTTCTTTGCGAAGTATTTTGCAGGGAAGTTTCCAGTAATCTCGACTTCGACGATGTCGCCTCGGAGAATGAGTGTTTCTGGGTTGACTTTTAAGCTTAACGTTTCAATGGCTTTTTCCATTGAGCCTAGTCCGGCGCAGCCGGCTAAGAAAAGAGCAGTAGCGATGGCTACAATATATGCTTGGGTACGTAGCATTTTAATATTAGGATTTGTGAGTTATATATACAAAATTAGGTCAAATCAACCGTGTATTTAAGTTAATTTTAGGAAGCAGTCACCACTCCCATGTTGGAAAACTTGCGTATTCTAATGTCGATACGTTTGTCGGAATCCATGGGCATTAATTTCTTTAAATGCATGTTGATTTCACCCTTCAAAGTAGCGTACATCTCTTCCCTGTTATTGTGAGCCCCGCCAAGGGGTTCCGGGATGATTCCGTCGATGAGTTGGTTGCTTAACATGTCCTCTCCGGTAAGCTTCAATGCCTCGGCCGCTTTCACCTTGTGATCCCATGATTTCCATAGAATAGATGAGCATGACTCTGGAGAAATGACGCTGTACCATGTGTTTTCTAACATAAGCACCTTGTCACCAATGCCGATTCCCAATGCGCCTCCAGAAGCACCCTCTCCGATGATCACACAAATGATAGGGACCCGAAGCTGAACCATCTCAATCAGATTTCTTGCAATCGCTTCTCCTTGTCCCCGTTCTTCGGCTTCAAGTCCAGGATAAGCTCCTGGAGTATCGATGAGCGTCACTACAGGGATGTTGAATTTCTCTGCAAGTTTCATGAGGCGAAGCGCCTTTCTATACCCTTCGGGGTTTGCCATTCCGAAGTTGCGGTATTGTCGCATCTTCGTGTTGATGCCTTTCTGTTGGCCGATAAGCATCACGGGCTGTCCGTTAATCTCGCCAAGTCCGCCTACCATCGCTTTGTCGTCTTTGACATTTCTGTCGCCATGAAGTTCCATAAACTCCCCATCTGTAAGGGCTTCCATGTAATCAAGTGTATATGGCCTGTCTGGATGACGGCTTACGAGTACCCTTTGCCAAGCGGTAAGTTTCCCGTAAATTTCTTTTGTCACTTCTGCGATCTTCTCCTCAAGCTCCACAATCGTAGTGGTCATATCAAGATCGTTTTTTGACTCAATTTGCTTTGCCTGCACAAGCTGCTCTCGCAACGTTTTAATAGGCTCTTCGAATTCTAAATAATTCATTCCGCAAATATGCGCAAAACCCCATCATTTCACACACTTTACCATGTTATTTACGCGCCTAACCATTCAGTCATTTTTCGAATAGCTCTTCCTCTGTGGCTTATGGCATTCTTTTCGTCGGCATTCATCTCCGAGAAAGTCCTTGATTCACCTTCGGGAATGAAGATGGGGTCGTAACCGAAACCTTCAGTCCCAGAAAGCTTTTTTGCAATTTCACCTTTGCAAATACCTTCAAGCGCAATCTCAGCGCCGTCGATGATTAAATGGATTGCTGTTTTAAATTGAGCTTGTCTGTCCATGCTTTCTTCCGCTCCTGCTGAATGAAGTTCATTCAGCAAATGATTCATGTTCTGCTTGGCATCTTTTTGTGGTCCGCCAAACCTTGCTGTGAATACGCCTGGAGCCCCATTGAGTGCTTGGACTTCTAGCCCGGTATCGTCTGCAAAACAATCGAACCCATATTTCTCCTTCACGTAATCTGCTTTCAGTTTGGCATTTCCTTCCAAAGTGAGCGCAGTCTCAGGAATATCTTCTAGACAACCGATATCTACCAGAGATTTCACCTCGAATCGTCCCTCTAGAAGTCTACGTACTTCAGATACTTTATTTTCGTTTGCCGTCGCAAAAACTATTGTGGGTCTCATTTTATTCGAAATTTATATTCTTTGGATTTTCCCAACAATCGATGTTTTGATAGCCCCGTATTCTATTCCACGTGGGTTGTGATAGGAGGGGAGGGTTTCTAAAGACGCGATCTGACGAAGCAGCGCGTCTTCGTCTTCTTGATTCAGTTTTTCAGTATCGAGTCGCAGGACAATCTTTTCGCCGAGTCCTTCATCTTCTACCCCTCGTATGAGATACGCGCAGTCCAGTGGACGCATGATGCTTCGGATTTCTCGTTCAACAACCTCGGGGATGACTTTCATGCCACCCGAATTTATCACAGAGCTCTTGCGTCCGAGCCATCTGAAATTTTGCGCGTCGATGCGTTCCACCAAGTCGTCAGTCACCAAATCAACCACGCCTCTGTTTGGTGCATTGATTACAAGGATCCCGTCCGGGCCTGTTCCGAAATTGACGCCGGGAAGCGCTGTAAATGGAGGGTTGGCTTTTCCACTGATGACGCGTCTCGCGGCAATGTGCGTGAGGGTTTCCGTCATCCCGAATCCCTCCCAAAATTCAATCCCTTCTGGAAGTTTGTTTTTAAGACCTTCACGAACGACTCCGCCCCCCAGGAGCACTTTGCTGACCACTGGGAAATCGGGCAGGAGGGAAGCGCATTGAAGTGGGGTTAACGCAATGAAATCATAAGCGTTTGGGCATGCAGGGCGAGATGAAGGTTCAATGATTTCAAGATTCCAGCGCCCCACGATCGCCCTCACGAGCATTAATCTTCCGGCCACGAAATCTATCGGCAATGCGAGAACAGCGCGTGTTCCTGGACTTAGTCCAAAGAAGGTAAGGCTGTCTTTTGCGCTTGCCATAACCGACGCCCGAGTGTGTGAGATATCCCTTGGGGCTCCACTTGATCCAGATGTTTTAAATAAAAGCGGACTTTCGGGATTCTGAAACCAGTCCACCAGTGTTCTCGCGATGCCATCCGTCCATCTGGGTCGTCCTTTGTGTGCTTCGAAGTCGGTGGCTCCAGCGGAGGATAATGGGAAGGTTTGGCCTTGAAGAACAATCGAACCTGGCGTCTGTTGCTGCGCGTACAATTTGCCATCCTCAATGTACATGGTCGAAGCCGTGTTGTTCGTGAACAAACCACCCGTTCCCAGGCCTTGTGCAAGCCCTTGAAGTGTGGGGCTATTTTCTAAAAGCCCAGCGATCCACTCTGCGATGGCCGACAGTCCCACGTTAGACTCCAGAGCAGATGTAACCCACCAACCGATGCCCAAATCATTTGCGAGTTCTATCCATTTTTCTGATTCGTCCAATCCACCTATTAAGCTGGGTTTTAAGATCAGATATTTGGGTTTTGTTTTTTCCAAGAGCGCCCTTCTTTCGGATTGAGAATTCACCCCTATTAATTCCTCATCGAGTGCGATGGGAATGGGAGAAGTCGCGCACAATGTTGCCATTTTATCATATTGACCGGCCGGAATCGGTTGTTCAATACTGTGAATGTCCAGGTCTGCATTTGACAGC
>Ga0308017_1000697_pt1 | contig 10011 bp, 6 predicted proteins | sample Neamet280_FD_203145 | JGI IMG/M metagenome (GOLD analysis project Ga0308017, IMG submission 203145) | Marine microbial communities from water near the shore, Antarctic Ocean - #280 | ecosystem: Environmental > Aquatic > Marine > Unclassified | place: Southern Ocean | collected 2014-10-01
CCACCAATATTATAGACCCGCTGAACATTCAGTGGGTCTATTCTTTTATAATAGATATATTTACCTATAAATTAAATCATTAAATGAAAAAAACTACTACTCAAAATAACTTAGGATTTTGGATAGCAATTGGTGTTGCAATTGGCACTTCAATTGGTATTGCAACTGATAATTTACAGATTTGGCTTCCTTTAGGAATAACAATAGGTGTTTTAATTATTCTAATAAAGAAATTAAAACAATAGATTAACTATACCAACTTACTTATTAATCTTCTAAAAAAGTTAGAAATAAAAACCGAGAGAAACACAAAAAAGAAACCCACAAAATTGAGTGGGGTTTTGTATAATTGCAAACTATTTAAAATTTAAATAATGAATAAAAATATTCAAAAAATAAATAGTCAGATTTCTGACTATAAATTAGCTATTGTAAACCATCCTTTATACAATAAATTAGATACTATTGAGGATGTTCAAAAACTAATGGAGTACCATGTGTATGCTGTTTGGGATTTTATGTCCTTATTAAAAGCATTACAGATTAAACTTACTTGTACAACATTACCTTGGAAGCCTGTTGGAGATACTAAAATAAGAAGACTCATCAACTCTATAGTATTGGAGGAAGAAAGTGATGTAGATAGTGACGGAAACCCTTCATCTCACTATGAAATGTACTTAGAAGCCATGAAAGAATGTGGAGCAAATACAAAAATAATCGAAATTTTTAATCAAGAGGTAACAGCTAATCATTTCCCGAAAATTCAAAAAAGTGTGGATACCTTTTTATCAACTACCTTTGATGTAATTAATAGTGGAGAAGCTCATAAGATTGCAGCTGCTTTTACTTTTGGGCGTGAGGATTTAATTCCAGATATGTTTACATCAATTGTAAATGATTTGAACCAAGAATATAAACTAGATAAGTTTGTTTATTATCTAGAAAGGCATATAGAATTAGATGGTGGAGAACATGGCCCTTTAGCTTTACAACTTATTACTGATTTATGCGGAGAGGATAAAAAGAAATGGGAAGAAGTTAGCCAAACTGCAAAAGACTGCTTAATAGCAAGGGTTCAATTGTGGGATGCTGTTTTGGAGGAAATTAAGTAAATTTAATTCCTTTTCTACTCAATGGAATACTATTTGAAATTAAAATAATTAATCAGAATGAAAAAGATATTAGTAGTGGGAGATTCAGCTAAGACTGGGATAAACGTAGTAAAGCAGTTATTAGAATTAGGCCATTCGGTACATGTAATTGTACGAACAACAAACAAGATTTCTAAAGACATTTTACAACATCATAACATTAACATTATAAAAGCCAGTATACTTGACATTAAAAAAGAGGAAATGCTTGATCTTGTTCGTGGTTCTGATGCAATTATTTCATGCCTTGGTCATAATTTAAGTTTTAAAGGAATCTTTGGAGATCCTAAAAGATTATGTACAGATGCTAGCAAAAATTTATGTCAAGCCATAAAGTCCTCTAAACCAAATTCACCAATTAAATTTATTTTAATGAGTAGTGTTGGTGTGAAGAACAGAGAGATTATAGAAAAAAGATCACTAATTGAAAATGTTGTACTAACTCTTCTACGTTGGTTTATTCCACCTCACAAAGATAATGAAATGGCTCTAGATTACTTAATCTCATCAATTGGAAATTCAAATAAGTATATCGAATGGTGTGCTGTTCGCCCCGACTCTTTAATTGATAATAAAATTTCCAAATTCGAAATAATAGAATCACCTATTACTGGAATTTTTGATGGTCGTCCAACATCAAGAGAAAATGTTGCGAATTTTATGACACAACTCATTGAAGACAATACTCTTTGGAGTATGTGGAAATTCAAAACTCCAGTTATCATGAATGAAAAATAATTCTTATAAAACTGTGTGACAAATTAAATCAAATTATTCTTAAAAAAGTTCGAACTTAGGACCGTAAGGCCCACCAAATAAAACCCACTCATTTGAGTGGGTTTTTTATTTATTCAAAAATTATTTTCCTCTCTACTGATCCATCATCATAGATATAGAATAAAATTGAGTTTTTTATTTTTTCTGTTTGCCTTCCTAAGATGTCTATTACCCTAAGTAATTCTTTTGTTGTTGACATTTCGCTCACAGAAGTATTCTGATAAGTTTTTTTATAAATCCAAGCCATATTTGTAGAGATATTACCATTTGGATCAAACCCTCCAAAATATATTGATTCATCATTATCGAAAGGAGATTTAACATAACATCTTATAGCTACAAGAGCTGTATCATTCAATCCAATAGGACCATTTACTTCTTCAAGAGTGTACTGCATGTTATTATCACGTTTAGCAAATAACGCTCCTGAATAATATCCATTCCAGGTTGGGTGTACTCCTGATGAAATAGATGATTCAAATCCAATAATGTGATATGTGTCATTTGTTAATGGATCCGTATATTCATAAAAATCATTATATGCTCCTAGAAGATAACTAACACTGCTTCCGGCTAAATAATTTTCAACTAATAATGATATTTTAATTTCATAGTAACGGTCAAACCCTCCATTACTATTTGGCTCAAGACGGTAGATTGTTCCTTTTGATTGACCATCAGGACACCACATTAATAAAAGTGCTTCATTATTTCCATTTGGATTTGAGATAGTAGTTAAACCTCTAATTCCTCCAACTGCAGAATTAATAGTTGTACTTAAACCACTAAAATCATGAATAACAGAATATGAAAAATTGACTCCATCATTTCTTTTATAAAGTTTATTTCCTGAAGAAAAATATAATCCATTGTTGGCTTGTGAAATTCCTAAAGATCGAATGCTTAATGGACCAATTTCAGGTATAGAACTCCAATTAATATTTCCAGTAATATTTGGCTCATATGTTCCTGTAAAGATTCCGTGAGTCCCTACCGAGACATAGATTTTTTCAATGCCAGTTATTTGATCAGTATAAACTTGAATATCACGTATAGAGTAATTCTCACCTGCAGGCAATCCCCCTTGACAAATTAAACTTTCTTCCCATATTCCATTGTTGTCATTTCTAACAAAAGATTTTGCCGATACTGTACTAGTAATATAATTAGGAGAGTATGCTGCTGCTATTAACAAGGTGTCAGGTGAAGTCAATAGGTTTCCTTGCGCATCTTTGGTGAAAATTATCTGTTTTAATATTTCTGGTCTTAAATAGTTTGCTCCAAATTTAAAATCTTCTTCCCAATTTTCAATTGAATTATCCTTTCGAATGATTTGCCCCCATCCTATATTAGAATTACTTCCACCATACCAAATATTGGTTTCGTCCTGCCAATAACCAATAGATGCATATAACTTCTTTTTATGACTAACTAACTGCATTACCTCAGATCCACCTAAGTATTGCCCATTTAGATCAAAATCACCAGCGCTAAAAGATTTTTCCCATGTTTGAGAATTACAAATAAGACATGAGAAAAATATTGAAAATGCTAAAAATAGTTTTTTCATAATGCAAATTTACTCAATACTATTCTATAAAAGTTTGAAATTAGGATCGAAAGGTCTACAAAAAAGTAACCCACAGCAAAAAATGTATAGTTAAATAAGTTCTTGAATATTTGACATAAATAACTTTACTGATATTGCTAACAATATAACTCCAAAAATTTTTCTAATTATGTTAATCCCATTCTTACCAAGAAACATATCAATTTTATAGGATGTTTTTAAGACCAAATAAATCAGAATCATATTTAAGAATATTGCAATCAATATGCTCTCAGTAGTATATTCAGATTTAATTGAAAGGATTGTCGTAAGACTTCCAGGACCCGCAATTAACGGAAAGGCGACTGGGAAAACAGTTGCTGAAAATTTATTAATATTATCATCTTCACGAAAGAGTTTTACTCCTAAAACCATCTCAAGTGCCAGGAAAAATAAAACAAATGAACCAGCAACTGCAAATGAGTTAACATCAATACCTATGAGCTTTAACATCTCATCCCCAATGAATAAAAATGACATCATTATAACACCAGAAATAACAGATGCTTTCTTGGAATTAATACTTCCTTCCCTATTTCTTAAATCAATTATTATTGGAATATTTCCAATAATATCAATTACTGCAAATAAGACCATGAATGCAGTAAATATTTCCTTTATATTAAGTTCCATTTTTCTTTTAAAAATTTATGCAAATTTAATATTGAATTCTGTAGCAATTCTGAAGTAGTATTAAAATTTAATAAAAAAATTCGAACTTAGGACATAGAGATCTATTAAAAAGAAACCCACTCATTGAGTGGGTTTCTTTTTATATTTTATTTAAATAGTACTCTTATTGTAAAATTAGTTTTTTGTTTACTATTCCATTAACGGTATCTAATTCTAATAAGTAAACTCCTTTTGAATATTCTGATAAGTTAAATGAATGAGTATATTCACCCACAAAATCTATTAAACTTTCTACAAAGATTATCTCCCCCAATAAGTTTACGACTCTAACTTCTATGGATTGTTTACTATCTGATGTAAATTCTACATTAAACAAATTTCTACTAGGATTTGGGGAAATATTTAAACTACTTATCCCAAATTCATTTATTAATGTTGGGAAAATATCAACTAAATAAAAAATCGTATCCGAAATACAACCTAAATCATCTATTACTATAAAATAATATAATCCATTAATAATTGGATTATAATTATAAGATAAAGATGTAGGATTTAAACTGGCAGTTACTATCACTCCATTTTGATTTCCAAGCTCAACTGTATAAGGAGGAGTTCCTCCAATAACAGATAATTGCAAAGAATTACCAGTTAAGAATATCTGAGGATCTGGAATAGAAATATTTACATGTGTGTAAACCAAACTATCACAATTATTTACACTAGATAATGTATCTAAATAAATTCCAGCAGAATTATATATGTTTAATCCAATTATAATACTATCTCCTTGACATATATCAAAATACTGATTAGAAGTTAAAATAGGAAACACTGTTAAACTAGTATGAATTATACTATCACAACCTTGTGTAGAAAGTAAATTATCTATATAATATCCTGGGGAACTATATGTATTGTTACCTATATGTAAAGTATCTCCTTGACAAATATCTGAATTCACATAAAAAACAGATTGAGATGACAAACAAGAAATACAATTTGGTTCAATTATTAAATTGTTAGATTCATTACTACATCCGAAATAATCGGAGACGGATAAACTAATATTACCAGAGATTAAGTTTAAATAATTTGGATCAGATGGATCAAACGCTAACCAACTTGCATATTGTGGAATGGGAAACGAAATACCGTTCTGAAGCCATTCATATGACGAATAATTCCAAATATTCTGTAATCCTGATATATTAATTAATCCAGTAGAAGGATTCATCAATGAAGAATCACAATAACATCCTGAAAGAACAGAACAGAGATTAATTTCATTTGGAATTTCAAGAACAGGACTATAACTAATACAACCCCATTCATTAACTGAAGTAACTTGGTACTCAAAATTACTCTCAGCTATTACTGTAATTATATTAGGTTCTTGTTGCGGTATTGTATTCCAATAATAATCTACCCCAGATTGATATCCGTCATGACTTAATATTAATTCCTGTCCTGGACAGGGTGTACTATTTGAAGAAATTGATGGAGGGTTAGGATAAGGATAAATATTCACTTCATATGGGTCCGAATCTGATGTACATCCATATGCATCAACAACTGAAACATTAAAATAATATGTTCCAGGTGACGCATTCGAAAGGTAATAATAAAGGTAACCACTATAACCACTAGGGGTTGTAAAATAATCAATCTGAGAACTATTCATGTACCATGTATATGAAACAAAGTCAGGATTTGTAGATAATTTTGTCCACATATTATCTCCAGCACAAAATTCTGAGGTCCCAAAAATATCTGTATCAGGACAAATAACTACAAAATCAACACATTCCTCATAGGAACATCCATACGAATTAATCAATGTGAAACATACAGTATGTGTATCTGCTCCTGCAATAAAAGGATCAAAATAATAAACTCCAGCAATTTGCGTAATTCCATTACCTGTCCAAGATATAGTTTCTCCATTAATAATATTATAATGAACTATAGTACTAAGATCTAAAGGAGGACTTGAAAAACAAAACTTATTTACATCAGAAATAGAATCTAACAAAGGTCTTGGGAAAATAGTAATCGGTAGAGAGTCTGTTTTTTGGCAACCGTCACTATTGGTAATAGTAAGTGATGTCATAAAAGTTCCAGATGTATCATATGTTCTGTTGGTAATACTGTCATTACTCACAGTATATCCATCTCCCATCTCCCATTGCCAGTCAATAACATTTAAATTTGATGGAGTTAAATCCTGAAAGTATACTGTAGGAGTTTTCTCACAATATGGAGAAACAGAGTAATTATAGACAGGGGTAAAATCTGGTACAACAATATCTTTAGTGAAATTACAAGACCAAGAACCCCAAGAGACAAGTAAATCTACTGTATATGTTCCTGATGTACTATAGATATGAGTAGGACTTTCATCAGTAGAAATTATTCCATCTCCAAAATCCCATGTGAAAGACATTACACTATATTCTAATGAATTTAACTTAGAAACGTCTGACCCATCAAAGTTTACTATAATCTGATTATTAGCTGAAGAATCGCAAGTTAGTGTGAAATCCCAATCTATAGCAAAAGGAACTTCATGCGTAACGTCACCAAATGTAATAGGACAAATATTAGTTGTTTGAAATTGCGTATTATACAATCCCGCCTTAGAATAACTCTTAGTATATGTTAAAGAAGGTCCAAATCCACCAGGATAAAAATTAACTGGAGTTCCTATTGGAGAAGTATACATTATATCAAAATCCCCATTATTTCCGCAGGAATAGTTCCAAGGCAGCCCCATAATGATATATGATGCGGTAGTACAAGCACTATATGTAGAATATAATCCAGTTCCTGAAGAATTTCCTATACACCCATATATAGGGTCACAATCCCAAGATGGTGTGCCACCACCACCACCAACACCACCACCACCACCACCACCACCACCACCACAAGGAGGTCCTCCTCCAGATCCTGCAGGACAAGATACTAAAGTAATATCATCATTAATAGTATTAAAACATCCATTCTGATCCTCTAAAACTAAAGTATATAACCCTAAGGAAGTAGCATTTGAGATGGAAGGAGTTAAAGTTGAAGAAGAAGTAACAGGAGGAGAAGAAACAAGCAGAGATCCGTTAAGGTACCAGTGTGCCATTGATAATGCTCCGTTTGAATATTCAATATATAAATCCGTAGGAGAACAAACAGACGATCCGGTAGGAGATATTGATCCAGTTATTCCAAGAATAGTTATAGGTCTCAACTGTGTACTTGTGCATAATGTAGTAGGATCTTGATATGATAGAGTCACATTATACAAACCTGGCTCATTAAATATATGGGATATGGAAGCGTTAGTTTGTATACCAGATGAAGTCCCATCTCCAAAATCCCAAGTAAAGGTTCCTGAACTTGGAACCGCATCTAATAATATTGATGATTCGGAACATAATGGAGAAGTGTTGGTAGAGAAATCTGCATTATTTAGAGGGGCAAGAGTCACAGGTAATGATACACTAAAACTACTTCCACAAACTTCTATTGTAACTTCAATATTTGTATTTCCCGCCTGATCTCCCCACTGAATTTCAACTTCCTCCTCTTGTTGTCCAGAAACAATACTACCTATTGTAGAATTAGTAAGGTTCCAAGTAATTCGAACATCATCAGAATACGGAGATGCTAAAGAAAATGTAGTTTTAGTATTTGGACATACCGATACTGCACCTACAATAACTGGAGGAGAAATGCTTAGTTCGTTAATTGTTTTGGGAAATGGAGAAGATTGACATCCATTCTGAGAAGTATTAGTAATGTCTATTGAATATGGACCCGTTGCATTCCATGTAATAAAACAATCATCTCCAGACCAAGAAGCAGGAGATCCCCCTGTAATTGTCCAATCATATATTGATTGTGTTGATGAATTATTATTAGAAGGATCTGCTACATAAAAATATTCCTCTCCAGGACAAATTAATGTTTCTCCTATTATATTATTTATATTTTGTGGAGACTCAAGAACATCAATCATAAATGTCTTGGAATCCATACAAAAATAAGTGGTATCTATAGCTATTGCTTTTACATATGCACTTCCAGATCCTTGATCCCATAAAATATCAGCCTGTGTTCCAATTAGAGACGATAAAAGACTTCCATTACTTACTTCCCACTCAAAAGACAGTCCAGAGTATTCGTAATAAGAAGAAGTTATACCTTCACATATAGAATTTGAACCGTAAATAACAATAGAAGGTTTAACATTAACATCTAAAGTAGCAGAAGTAGAAGGACAGTTTAAATCAGGAGCACTAATATCCAAAACTATTTGCTGGACTGTTGTGGTGTTGTAATACCATTCTATTGTTACCTCAGAAGTATTCTGTCCGCTAACAATAGAACCTGCACTACCTATAATATACCAGTTATAATCTACTCCTGGTATACAAAGGTCAGTAAAAGAATATTTCTCAATGTCATTTGGACAAACTTTTGTTGCCCCTGAAAGTTCTGCGTTAACAGGTACAACAGGAATGTTAAATACAGATGCTGATGTACCACAATTAGTATTTAAATCAGATAATAATATTTCTCCTTCTCCATCATTTAATTCACCATCAAAATTATCCCAAATTACTAGAATACACGCATCAGTATTAGATGAATTATACAATGTCCCTCCAATTATTTCCCATAATGGCAAAATCGCATCTGTGCAATATTCAATCGTATCTCCTTCACAAACAGTTCCAAAACAAGTAGTAATATCTGGTCCAGATTCATTAGTTACCTGAATAACTAAACTAATAGTATCAGAACATTGACAAGAATTACTCATAATAAGAGTTACTATATAAGTTCCAGCAGAGAGATAAGAATGTATAGGATTTTGATCTGTACTTATACCTCCATCTCCAAAATTCCAAATATACTCCATATCATAATAATACAATGTTGAATCTGGATTCCACCACTGAGAGGTGTTACATGAATCAATCTGCTGCTGTTGTAATGTGTTTGAATTCAAATTTTCTGAGAGAAATTGTATGTTAGAATTTTGACAAACAACACTATCTGATGTTATGATTTGTGCAATAGGTATAGGAACAATAATAAAACAAATACTAGTATATCCTGAGCATCCAGTAACAGAATCTACCTCATTGACCTCAACAGTACCAGATCCGGGGGCATCCCAAATCACTTGTACAGAATTACCAGTATTATTTTGAGAAAGTAATTGTCCACCAGAAACTGTCCAATTATAAGAACTTCCAAAATTGTATTCTGTATAGTATGTATATATTGAATTCTCACAAACAGTGAAACATTCTTCTTGACAAGAAGCATTAACCCATTGGGTGTTTTGAATTGGAACTCCATTACTATCTAATGATGTACTGTCATTCACAGAATAACAAATATTTAAATTGTCTTGTACAATCATAGGATCTAATGAACATCCTATATTATTACAATTCTGCGAAAATGCATTAATATATAAAAAAGAAATAATAAGAGAAAGAAATAGTTTTTTCATAATTCTAAGTTTTTAATTGAATTAAGCAAACTTACAAAAAAAACTTGGGAAATATGAAGAGAAAAAAGTCGGGGTAGCAGGATTACAACCTAACACCTATTTACATGATTACAGTAAGCTTTTAAACTAAAAATTGCTCCGCTTATCAATCTACTAATACAAACTTAAAGAATTTATTCAATTTTCTGATTAGAAAAAACTTTTAGATATAATATAATAAATATAAAGATCTATATGACTAGTAACAAAAGTAAAGCTATCAGCAGAACCACACCATTTCTAAATAAAAAATTACGTTTTACTTTTATAGGAAA
>Ga0308017_1000698_pt1 | contig 9985 bp, 9 predicted proteins | sample Neamet280_FD_203145 | JGI IMG/M metagenome (GOLD analysis project Ga0308017, IMG submission 203145) | Marine microbial communities from water near the shore, Antarctic Ocean - #280 | ecosystem: Environmental > Aquatic > Marine > Unclassified | place: Southern Ocean | collected 2014-10-01
ATCGCATCCTGGGGCGGTAGTACGTCCCAAGGGTTGGGCTGTTCGCCCATGAAAGCGGTACGCGAGCTGGGTTCAGAACGTCGTGAGACAGTTCGGTCCATATCCGGTGTAGGCGTTAGAATATTGAAAGGAGCCTTCTTTAGTACGAGAGGACCGAGAAGGACATACCTCTGGTGTACCAGTTATCGTGCCAACGGTAAACGCTGGGTAGCTATGTATGGAGAGGATAACCGCTGAAAGCATCTAAGTGGGAAGCCCACCTTAAGATAAGTATTCTTATCACATAAGTGAGTAAGGTCACGGTAAGACTAACCGTTTGATAGACATTAAGTGTAACTACAGTAATGTAATAGCTGAGATGTACTAATAGACCGAGGACTTGAATTTTTAAATAGTAGATCTATTAATTATAGAGATCTACTAAAATATAGTTGTTATGGGTTGTTGAAGAATAAACTTTAACTCATAATAACAAATTTTGCTTTGGTGTTCTTAGTGTACTAAACGGAACCACACTGAACCATTTCGAACTCAGTCGTGAAACGTTATAAATCGATGACAATACTTGGAGGGGGACTTCCTGGAAAGATAGTTCAATGCCAAAGTTGAATATTACAGTTTTACATACATAAACGATTATTAAATTTCAGTTTATTCGTTAAAAAAATGACAGTTGAAATAGTCTACAGATAAAAGACTAGAACAGAACGACCAGATCATGTTCCTTCACGCGAAGACTTTCCCTTTCATTTTTTTTTTATCATATTTACTCATTACATTATCATTTATAATTACTTATTTAACTCTTCATTCAGATTTAGCAGTTTGTTCTTTTGTTTTACTAACATAACGAAACTTAACTGAAGATCTTTCTGTGTTATCTTCTAATTCTTTTCTAGAAGTTTTAAACTATCTAATATCCTTTTGTGATTTTCTTTATTAAATTCTTTATTAATTTTATTTAAACTATTTTTACATGGAAAATAAATTTAAAAACGTGTATAATATAAAATAATAGATACAATTATAAAATATTTTTGTGAAAATTTTGAAATACCTAGTACTTCTTTCTATTCTGACATAGGTGATACAATGGATGGTAACTTAAATACAACTTCGGCTTACGTAACTGATATGGGCAATGAAGAACGTCAAAATCGTATTTCGAATATTCTATATTTAATAAAAAAATATTGTATGAGTCTCAAAAAATCTCGTGGAAGAAGAAAAATGCTCGGTTCTGGCTTGTTAATTTTTCGTATGTTATTTGGTGGAATACAACCCTCTTCATCTGATTCGATAAATTTTCAAAACGGAGTAAATTATAAAACCAAAATATCTAGAGTATTAGAAGAAAAATCGTTTACACATCAAGAGCATGATACACAGGCATATCGAGCTGTAAAAATTTCTCAAACGGTTTTCAAAATCCCTTACGGTGGTGATTCTAGTCGACCAAACAAATTTACGGCGGGGTCGAAAGCAAGAAGTAATGCTAAGAGAGACTTCGAAAAACGGCAAACAGGGAAAAAAAAGACTACCAAACCATCTGCTGGGAGTCCTTTTGTTCAGTCCTTTACGATTGAACCTAATTTTTCTTCACGGCCAAATAGAAATAGATTATTCAGGAAATTCACCCCAAATGAGCGTAATCCGGGGTGTGCTAGGGGACCTCGTACAATTCTCTTAAGTAAACGTGGTGCAGATAAATCGACAAAATTGACGACTTACGATGGTTTTGAAGCTGAACTGACTGATAAGTCAGAAAACCATTTAACATCTAAGCATGGTCATAATTTTGGCGTTGATGATCCTTTACCACTTAACTCGAATCAACGGGCAACAAAATACAAACAGGATCGAATTCGAACTCGACTTAACAACGAAAATAAAGCGAAATTTCGTGAGGGGATCAAGAGCAGTTTATCAAATCCAAAGAGTATTATCTACCCCAACGTCAACGTTCGTGGTATTAAAGGACGAGTGTATTATGACGAAACCATTAAATGCGTTATTGTTATACACACTGAAGGTGAATTTACAGGTCAAATAAAAAAGGCTCAACCAATTACTGAAGAACAATTGGAAAATTTACGAAAACTAAATATACTAAGTTAATTATTAACCAATTTAAATATGAACGACCAACAAAACTTTTTTAAACTATTAAAATACTCAAATGAGTTAGAAGTAAACAACGAACGTTGGGGCAGAAACAACAAATATTTGAGCAGGGAAGATCCTGAAGCGTATCATGCCCTATTTAAATTTCTGTTGAGAATTGAAGACAATTTTCATTACTCGGAAAAACAAGAATATATCGAACTAGCAAAGGATTTTCTGGCTGATCAAATGACTGCGGATGACTTTTCATATTCTTTTCAGGGTACCTATGAAGGAATCACTAAAGAATTACGTCGAATGGAAAGAAAGGAGTCGTTAGAATTGGTAAATTTTTTAAAACCTCGTCGACCGCAACTAGCTAGACTACTGGCAGAGATTTATGGTACTTGTGACAGTTTTAGTCTAGATCCTGATATTAATGTGGTTGACGAACAAGAATTAAAAGATTGTGCCCAAATCTTGCTAGCAGAACTCCAAAAAGAATAAAACCATTTCTCTCATTTAATCAATAGACCTACTGATTAGTTAACAGTTTCTAAATCGTTAGGTCTATTTTTGACTTAATTTTATCTTAAGTAGATTTTCCCTCCAATTAAATCCTGGCCTCAAAATGGGCGTATTTTCTAAGAAAGATGAAAGATAAAATAATTAATCGGACATTTGTTTCTTGTTGGAAAACTAGTTTGTAACGAACTTACTCGACTTGCCTGGTTCATTAATGTCATCTCCACGTAGAATATTGCCAATAATTTCCCCAGAAGGGGTCATAATAATAATACGCTGAACGTCTTCTGGAACAAGTTCTGATTGTGTTGAATCGTCTTGATTTAAATTAGTAAGCATCGATGATTCTTGGCCCAAAGTCCTAGAAATTTCAATTTTAGAGTTTCCCCCACTTTGAAAAGTCTTTGAATTGGATGAAACTAATTGTGGTTCGCCAAATAATGAACGAAGACTTATTAGTGTAAATCCATCAGCCTTGACCGAAATTACTTGTTGATTATTACTATCAAATGAATTAAGCTTTGGGTTGCTAATAATTTTTTCACGACTCGTTTGATCAGCAAAATTTGGACTTTATAATCGAGGGTAATTAAACCTGATAGAAGAAATAAACGGAAAGATAAGAATAGTTTTTAGAAATTTTATGTTAAGCTCCTTTGTAATTCTTATAGATAAAATATTTTCTAGAAACACCTTCCAAGTTTTAAATATTTAATTCAAGATTTTATATATAATATTATATTATAATAATATAATTCTGTATTATCATTATTTTCTGTATTTACTTTAAATATTTAGAAAGGATTCTCATTTATGGATACTCGCTTAATAGTAATTGCCGCACCATTATTAATTGCAGCGTCATGGGCTTTGTATAATATAGGTCGTTTAGCGATTCAACAAATACAACGTATGTCACGTTAATTTTAATAAATTCAAGAACTGGGAGAAATATCTCAAAAAATATTGACTTTTATTTTTAAAAAATAAATTATAATGTTATATAATAAGTAATAAAATTATAAAAAACTATGTCTCATACTGTCAAAATTTACGATACATGCATTGGGTGCACTCAATGCGTACGGGCATGTCCCACAGATGTGTTAGAAATGGTCCCATGGGATGGATGTAAGTCTGGTCAAATTGCTTCGTCACCTCGTGTTGAAGATTGTGTGGGTTGTAAAAGATGTGAAACTGCTTGTCCAACAGATTTTCTGAGCGTAAGAGTGTATTTAGGAGCCGAGACGACAAGAAGTTTAGGATTAGCTTACTAGTCTTTTAAGATAAATAAAGGAATTACTAGTTATAGATTCCTTTATTTCTTTTAAGATATCCAGACATAACTATGTAAACCTTTGCCTAAAAAATTAACTCCTAAATAACATATCCAAATGACAAAGAACCCTAAACCACCTAAAATAGCGGTTTTCTTACCTTCCCATCCCTTTGTTATACGGGCATGTAAATAAGTAGCAAAGATCATCCAAGTAATTAATGCCCATGTCTCTTTAGGATCCCAACTCCAATATGATCCCCAGGCTTCATTGGCCCAAACTCCACCTGAAATAATACCTATAGTTAAAAATGGAAATCCTAAACCAATTATTCTATAACTCCAATTATCAATGCTTTGTAATAATTTTAACTTACCAAGTTCTGAAACTTCATTTGAAGGTGATATTAATTTTGCTTCATAATAATCTAACATAATATTATAAAGTGGTAAGGAAGAATCATCCATAATTTTTAAATCTACGTCTTTGTAACGAGAAATAACTAAAAATAGAATACATAATAATGAACCCATTATTAGAGTAGCATAGCTTAATAACATCATGCTGACATGCATCATTAACCAATTGGATTGTAAAGCTGGAACCAAGGGGCTTGATTTCTGCATTTCAGGTGAAAGAGTTAAATTTGCAAATCCGCTTATCAACAAAACGACTGGAATTAGAATAGAGCCAATTAATTTACTTCTTGTCTTATTTTCAACATATATGTAAATTGTTAATAATGTCCATGTTAGAAATAACAAAGATTCATATAAATTACTTAGTGGAAAATAACCAGCTACCACCCAACGTGATGAAAGAATAAAAAATAAAAGAAAATTTGCAGTTACAGTACTGAATTGACCCATTTTTGATAAGGAATTTGAATTATTAAACAACGATAAATTAATCCAATATATTATCATTGCAAATAGTAAAAGTCCAAAAACTATGTTTGATGAAAAGTTCTGAATTTCATTCCAATCCATGAAATTTCTCCAATAAAAATTTTTTATATAAGTTATCTTCTAATATATTATTTTACTACAAAGTCATTTGATTTTATTGATTAAATTTTATGTTTAAAAACTAATGATAAAAATAATTTAAAATAATTTTAACCGTTCACTTTTTTAAATTTGAATTGACAGTCACTTACATTTTAAGCTATAGTAGTCATTATTCTAAAAAAATTAAAATATTATGTTGTTATTAAAAAAATACGAATTAATGATTATTTTGACTGAAGAATTTAATGATAGTGACTTAAAAACTTGGATATTCCATTATGCAAAAAGTTTAAGAAAATTTAATGTTTGTGATATATCTGTTATTTCTCGTGGGAAACATAGTCTAGCTTATTCTATTGATAATAAGTCTAAAGGTAACTATATTCAATTAAATTTCTCGAGCATGCCAAAGTATATTGTAAATTTTTCAAAAATTTTAATGATGGATCCAAATGTTTTAAGATTTCTAGTTTTCAATAAATAATTATGATCGTAAATTATTTTTACTGAAAATATTTGCAATTAAGTGAAAACTATGATATTTTGTAACTAACTAGTTTTATAATCCTCAGTAGCTCAGTGGTAGAGCAATCGGCTGTTAACCGATTGGTCGTAGGTTCAAGTCCTACCTGAGGAGTATTAATAGAATATAATAGATGAAAGAAAATTTCGATAAATTAAAAATTGGAAATAAGTTTTTCAATTCTCGTTTGATGTTAGGTACAGGAAAATATAAAACATCAAAAGATGCTATAAATAGTATCAAAAGTAGTGAATGTGAAATTATTACGGTTGCTATTAGACGTTTGCCTGTTAATTTAAAATATGATAATGTAAGTTTTTTAAAAAATCTAGACTGGGAAAAACTTTGGTTATTACCAAATACGGCCGGGTCTCAAACCGCTGAAGAAGCAATTCGAATGGCTTTTTTAGGACGTGAGTTAGCCTGTCAAATGGGTCAAACAGATAATTTTTTTGTTAAATTAGAAGTAATTTCTGATCCAAAATACCTGTTACCAGATCCATTAGGAACTTTAAAAGCTGCTGAATTTTTAGTTAAAAAGGGATTTACAGTTCTTCCTTACATAAATGCTGACCCAATGTTAGCTTTGCATATGGAAGATATAGGCTGTGCAACAGTTATGCCGCTCGGTTCACCTATTGGTTCAGGTCAAGGGATCAATAATTTAACAAATCTTAAGATCATCATTGAAAATGCTAGTGTACCAGTAATTATTGATGCTGGAATTGGGGCTCCTAGCGAAGCAACTATGGCTATGGAAATGGGTGCTGATGGCATATTATTGAATACTGCAGTTGCTCAATCAAAAAATCCTGGTCAAATGGCTTACGCAATGAATTTGGGTGTACAATCAGGACGTTTAGCTTATTTAGCGGGTCGTATGCAAAGAAAAACTTATGCTAGTCCAAGTTCGCCTTTAGATATGGAAAATAAATCATTATAATAGAATCTGATCTAAAGCCAGGTTAATTTATTATAATTTCGAATGTTTCAAATAAAAATATTAAGTTTTTATCTGAAACATTCGAAATTATAATAAATTAATCTGATTTTGGATCAGATTTCTTTCCAAACAAATTTTTGAATTTTGGTTCGGTCGATTTCGAATCGTCCTTAGATTCGGGTTCTTCTCCCATATTCTTTTCTTTTTCTATTTCTTTCAAAATTTTAGGATCAACATCACTAAAGTCGATTTCAACCTCTAACTCATTTGTATAAGTCATATATGAATCTTCGACCTTTTTTCTACTCACATGAATTATTGTATCAGGATATAACGTTTTAGATAAACATTGTTCAGCAAGTGTATCTTCTAAATACTTCATAATCGCTCGTCTTAATGGTCGGGCCCCATAGATTGGATCATAACCTTCATCCGTTAAAAATGCTTGAACTGATAAATCAACCATTAGATTGATCTTTTTCTCTGCTAAACGTTTTTTAACAGATTTAATCATTAATTCACAGATTTGCCAAAGATCAATTCGTGTTAAATGATTGAAAACAATAATCTCATCAATTCGATTTAAAAATTCCGGACGGAAAAAATTCTTTAATTCTTCATTAACTAATTTCACTACCTGTTCAAAGACTTCTGGGTTTTTTATAGCTTCTGGTACAGGTTCCCAACCATTAATTGGGTCTGGTTTTACTATAAAACCTTCTTGCTCAGATTTTGGCTTAATGCCACTTTCCTGTTCAATAATTTTTGAACCTAAGTTTGTAGTCATAATAATTAATGTATTTGTAAAATCAACTACCCGACCTTTAGAGTCACTTAAACGTCCGTCATCTAAAATTTGTAATAATAAATTGAACACATCTGGGTGAGCTTTTTCAACTTCATCAAATAGTACTACAGAATAAGGTTTTGAACGAACTGCTTCTGTTAATTGACCACCTTCATTATAACCAACATATCCTGGGGGTGAACCAATTAATTTTGCTACTGTATGTTTTTCCATATATTCCGACATATCTAATCGAATCATACTGTCTTCACTTCCAAACATATAATCTGTCAAGGCTTTTGTTAACTCTGTTTTTCCAACTCCAGTCGGACCTGCAAAAATAAAACTAGCAATAGGACGGTCTGGATTTCTTAATCCGACACGGGCACGGCGTATAGCTTTTGAAACTGATGTTACAGCATGCTTTTGACCAATAATTCGTTCATGAATTGTTGCTTCCATTTTCAATAATCGGGCAGATTCTGAACCTGTGATTTTCGTCACGGGGATTCCCGTCCAATTTGAAATAACATCCGATACGTCAGTTTCTGTAACCATATCTACTTCTTTACGAGTGATACCACGTACTTGTCTAGTTAAAGCTGAATTTTTCATAATCCGGATATGTGAACGGACTTCCATTTCATGGTCTAATAATTGTGTAGCGGCTTCGAAATCATGCACTTTAATACAATCATCTTTGTCTTTAAGAGTATCTTGTAGTTCACGCATTAAAGCTCGTAAACCAGCTGGTAAACGTCGATTTTCTAGTCGAACTCTCGCCCCTGATTCATCTAATACATCAATAGCTTTGTCTGGTAAAAAACGGTCAGCAACATATTTAGAAGAAAGAATTGCCGCTTGTTCTAATGCTTTGTCATGGTAACTTAATGTATGATGTTGTTCAAATTTCGAACGTAATCCACGGAGAATTTGAATAGTAGTTCCTACCGTCGGTTCTGGTACACGAACAGGTTGAAAACGACGTTCCAGTGCAGGATCTCTTTCAATATATTTACGGTATTCGTCTGTTGTTGTAGCACCAATACATCTAAATTTCCCTCTGGCTAAAGCTGGTTTTAAGATATTTGCAGCATCTACAGCACCTTCGGCAGCCCCAGCCCCTACTAATGTATGAATTTCATCGATTACAGTAATAACAGCTGCATCATTCTGAGCTTCTTCTACAATTCTTTTTAATCTTTCTTCAAATTCACCACGATATTTTGTTCCGGCTAAAACCGAACCAAGATCTAATGCCATAATAAGACATCCATCAAGGAAATCTGGAACGTTTTCTGTTAATATTAATTGAGCTAAACCTTCCGCTACAGCTGTTTTACCCACACCCGGTTCACCAATAAGAACTGGATTATTTTTTGTTCGTCTCGCTAAAACAGCTATAACATCATCGATTTCTTTTTCACGTCCGATAACAGGATCCAATTTTCCATCATATGCTTCTTTTGAAATATTTTCTGCATATTCATCTAACGTTGGTGTTGGACTACCTTTTTTCTCTCGTTCAAGTAAAAATTTCTCAGCTTGTGTTAGAGGGCGTAAAATTTCTTCTTGTGTCTCTTCGATATGCATTAAAATTAAGTTTCTTAATTTGTGAACATCGACATTTAATTTATCCAAAGTTCTCATAGCAACACCGTCAGGTTCAGAAATCAATGCTAACAATATGTGTTCAGTTCCAACAAAATTTTGACCTAAATCTTTTCCTTCATGGACGGCCATTTCTAATACACGCTTTGCTCTCGGAGTAAATGGAATTTCTGATGCAACAAATCCAGTACCCCGACCAATATATAATTCGATCTCTTTGCGGGCTTTTTTTAATGTAACTCTCAATTTTTTTAATGATCTCGCTCCAATTCCATGTCTTTGGCCTATTACGCCAAGTAAAAGTTGTTCGGTACCTACGAAATTATGACCCATTCTGCGTGCCTCTTCTTGTGACAACATGATAACTTTAATTGCACCTTCGGTGAATTTTTCAAACATAACTTTTTCTAGGATTAAGGTTAATTTTTTCTACTATTCACAATTTAACCTTCTACTCAAACTCGAATTCTTAAAATTACTTTCACAAATCGTACTAATGACAGTGATAATAAACATTGACTCTCCGCATATAAACTCTAATATAATTTCTTTAACAAGTCAAATAATTAAAAAAGGTGGTATGGCCAAGTGGTAAGGCAGTGGATTGCAAATCCTCGACCCCCAGTTCGAATCTGGGTGCCGCCTAACAATAAACTTAATGCTATAGTGTTGTGTTTGGTTTTTAGTAGACTTATTATTTATTTAAGGTAAATTTATATTAGGTAAATACCGTCGAGGGAATGTGGTGAAATTGGTAGACACGATGGACTTAAAATCCATTGCTTAGTAATAAGCGTGAGGGTTCAAGTCCCTCCGTTCCCATAATTTAACTTTGAACTATTTTTAAATAAGAAAAATTATGATTATCAAGTCCAGAAAATAAAAAATCACAAGAATCAAAATCTGATTATGATTATCCTTTAAATGCTCCAAAAAAGAAAAAGCAATCAGCTGAACAATGCGAATTAGACGAAAATGTCACAGACGGAAAAATCGAAATTGTTTATAGAATAAAGGAAAATCCTAACCTAATTCGCGAAGCTGAAAGAGTGGGTAAAAACCAAGCAGCTCAAAAAGATGTAAATAATTTAATTGAACAGTTATCTTTAGGAAATGGCAATCCTGGAAGAGGTAACATACGAGTAAAAAATTTAAAAAATGTTTCAGAAGCTCGTGGAAGAAATAAAGGGCGCGTTTATTTTCGAG
>Ga0308017_1000699_pt1 | contig 9965 bp, 10 predicted proteins | sample Neamet280_FD_203145 | JGI IMG/M metagenome (GOLD analysis project Ga0308017, IMG submission 203145) | Marine microbial communities from water near the shore, Antarctic Ocean - #280 | ecosystem: Environmental > Aquatic > Marine > Unclassified | place: Southern Ocean | collected 2014-10-01
CTGATGGATCTTTCTTAACAGATGCAGCAATTTTTGGAACACATAATTTAATATATTCTATTCAAGGTTGTGATGATTTTGTTGATATTATTGTAAATGAGATTGATGCTGGTCCTGACCTTATCACATGTCCCTCACAATCTTCATTTAATCTGATTGGAGCTCCTATTGGCGGAGTTTGGAGTGGAAATAATATTACAAATACTAATTCAGGTACATTTGACCCTTCTATTGTATTAGGGTTAGATGTAATTACATATTCATATAGTGGGTGTGTCGATACATCTGAAATTTGGGTAGTAGATACAGATGTTCAAATAGACTCTGTATTTTTCTGTTTGAATTCTGGAATACAACAACTTGACATGACAACAGTGCCAAGAGTGCCATGGAGTGGAATCTGGAATGGTTCGGGAATTAGTAATGCCAATTTCCCAGGAGAGTTTAATCCTAATGTTGCGGGTATTGGTAGTCATAATATTACTTATTCAGCTAATACATGTAGTGATAATTTTATTATTAAAGTTTTTCCAATACCAATACTATCAGATACATTAATTTGCTCTTCCTCTACAGATATAATTTTAGATGTTACTCCCTCTGGAGGGTACTGGAGTGGTAATGGTATAATTAATAATAATACAGGTTTATTTTCTCCTTCTCAGCTCGGAGTTGGACTTCATTACGTTACATATATAGCTCCAAACAGTTGTGCGGAGACTTTTGTCATTAATATTTATAATTCACCTGTTCTTAGTATGAGCGGGTTAGATAACACCTATTGTTTCATTGATTCAAATATTCTCATTACAACTTTTCCTAGCACTGGTGGTGTTTTGTCTGGAGATGGAATTATCGGGGATCTATTTAATCCTGCTTTAGCAGGTACAGGATACCATATTATTACTTTTTCATATGGTACGGGCAATTGTATGCAAATAGTTGATACTGTAGTTTTTGTACAAGATCAATTATTTTCGAATACCTATATTAATAATGACTCTTTGTGTTTAGGAGATTTCGTAACAATAGGAGTGAATGCTAGTGGAGGTACAGGTAATTACTTGTTTAATTGGAATAATGGATTAAGTAATAGTTTTGAACATCTAATTAACCCTTCTCTTTCTACTCTTTATGTAGTGTCTGTTTCTGATGCTTGTTCGGATGATGTCGTAGATAGTATTCCTGTATTTGTACATTCCTCTTTTACTGCAGATTTCTCTACTTCAGAGAAACAATGTTATGGAGAATTAGGCTATGCAAAGGTAGAAGTATTGCCAGTTTCAAACTATATTTATTCATGGAATACAAATCCTATTAATTATACTGACAGCATTGTTGATTTTGTAAACAAAAGGTATGAGGTTATTATTACTGATTCATTTACAAATTGTGAATTATCTGATACAATAAGTATTCCTGGTTATAATGAAATTGCGGCTTTATTTTTTGCTAATAAAACAGAATGCGTATCCTTACTTGATGGCGAATTTCAGTTCTTAGATAATAGTATTGTTAATTTTTTGGAAATTAGTAATGCTTCTTATTGGAATTTTGGGGATAGCGAAATAACAGACTATGTTTTTGCACAGAATCCTTTACATACCTATAGTGATACTGGAGTTTTTACAGTTGTACTTAATTTAATTAATCAAGGTGGTTGCACTGATTCTTTTACAATACAAGTTTGTATTACTCCTGAAAATAAATTATTTGTGCCCAATAGTTTTACGCCCAATAGCGACTATTGTAATGATGAATTTTATGTAAAGGGAGTAGGAGGATTCGATTCTTTTAATATTAAAATTCATAAAAGATGGGGTAGTGAAATAATTTTTGAATCTAGTGAAATTTTACTTACCACTCATTTACAGGATGGTAATATCTGTAATAATTTTGAAAATACGGATCCGTATTATAAAATGGGAAGTTGGGATGGCGTTATGATTGATGGAAATTTATCAGCCCAAGGGGTGTATCCTTTTGTAATTGAATATAAACAAACTAAGGCTAGCTTAACTGAGGTTATTGTTGGCCATATAACTTTATTAAGATGATAATACTAAGTACAGGATTTGGCAATGGGACAATAACTATTTTATTAAGTCTAATAATAACTTTACTATTAATGATATTTCGGAAAAAGTATATTTTTAAAGGATTAGCAATTATTAATAAAGTAACACTCCCATCTTTGATTGCAAAAGATTTATCTAAACTAAAAAGTTATGAGAAATTAATTTTAGGATATAGGTATTGGGTTACAAAAAATAGTCTTTAATTTTCTTCTTCTGGGTTTCTGTTTTGCCACATATAATCAAAACTCAGAATTTCCCAATTAGTTTTATCATTTTGTTTTAAAATGATATGTTCATTATGTTTAATTGTATTTGTATACCTAGATGTATAGTCTATAAAAACATAAAATCCATCCTCCATTCCTTCTACTTCACTTTGAAATTTCTTTTCTGTTGCTTTCCTATTTTCTAATTCTCCAAATTCAATCATTAACTTCCCTATAAGTGTTATCCAAATTTCTTGAGTGTAATTTGCTTTGTATTCTTTAGAACATAAATTATAAGCACTTTCATATTGTTGATTATTAATATTACTTAACCAGCTTTCAGCAATTTTGCTTGCATCTTTAATGTATTGATCTGTATATTTTTGTGCACTTGCTGAATACATGCTTATTACTGAAATAAGCATTATAATTAATTTTTTCATGTTTAATTTTTTAATGGGTAAAAATAGTAATTTCCAAATTGAATCAGAAGTAAAACGCATTTTAAAAGGCTTAAGTATTATATGATTGATTAGAATTGCTCTTTAAAATAGACTAAATTCATAAGATTACAATGTAAGTTATTAACGACTATACCTAGTGATTAAAACCCTCTTATCTAGTAGAAAATATATTATTTTACATTACATAGTTTTACTGTAATTCTTTGTCTTACAGAGTTTTATGTTTAATATTATTTTTATTAGAATTTTGTTTTATAAAGTTGTTTTATGAAGTTGATTTAGTTTTAAATTGTGTAGTTATTAACAATAAATATTAACCCTATCTAGTGAAATTAAAATTGTATCATATTTTTTTCTATATTAGTCCCAGTAAAAATTTATTAACCAAAAAAAAAAACTATGGCTTATTCACACAAAAACGAAAGAGGTACAACTTACTACTTACACAAGCAAGAAGTTAAATTAAAATCAACAGGAAATATCCAAACTATATATTTCTTTGCTAAAGAAGAATTAACTGTTTCTAAAAAAGGAAATCCAGTACAATGTTTAGACGCTTTACCTGATGGTAAAATGGTTAAAGAAAATAGCAGAACAGGCTTACCATTTGTTAAAAAGAAATAATTTATTTATTTTATAAAAAGAAAAGCCCTAACGTTCGTTAGGGCTTTTTTTATGCTTTAATTTTTTACTCTCTTAAAGCAATGTAATAAAGTAGATAAGTTACCGCTGCTAAAGCTGCAACTACGTATGTACTAGCAGCCCATTTTAATGCGTCATCAGCATAAGATAATTCTTTATCACTTGTTATGCCTGATGATCTTAACCAGACTAAAGCTCTTCTACTTGCATCAAATTCTACTGGTAAAGTTATTAATGTAAAAGCTGTTACAATGGCTTGAAGAATTATAAACAGAGTTAGCATGATTTGCAAGTTACCAGATCCAAAAATGAAACTTCCGCCAATTAATCCAATAATAAAAACTGTACTCATCATTTTATTACTAAAACTTACAATTGGAACCATTTGTGATCTCATTTGTAACCATTGATAGCCAGTTGCATGTTGAACTGCATGTCCACATTCATGTGCAGCTATTGCAGCAGCAGAAACATGTCTTCCTTGGTAAACATCAGGGCTTAGGTTTACTGTTTTATCCATTGGGTTATAATGATCAGTTAGTTTTCCAGGAACTGAAATTACTTTTACATCACTTATATTATTGTCAGCCAACATTCTTTCGGCTATTTCTTTACCACTCATTCCTGAAAGGGTAGGGATTTTACTGTATTTCTTTATTTTCTTTTTAAGTCTTGAGCTCACTATACCTCCAGCAATCATAAAGGCAATCATTATTATCCAAATCATAGTTATATTTTTTATTGTTTTGCAAAATTAGGAAAATTTCCTCCGTAATATACAACAATAATATAGTAATTTTGTTGTATGAAAATTAAGCAAATGAAACGACCGTTAATTTTAGTAACGAATGATGATGGTATATCAGCATCAGGAATCCGTAATTTAATTAGAATTATGAACGATTTTGGTGATGTTGTTGTTGTTGCTCCAGATGGGCCTCAGTCAGCAATGGGACACGCCATTACGATTGTTTCGACTTTAAGATGTGATAATATTATTGTTGATAAAGGACCTCAGAAAGAATATGCATGTAGTGGTACTCCTGTTGATTGCGTGAAATTAGCAGTTAATCAGTTGTTAGAAAGAAAACCTGATTTATGTGTTTCAGGTATTAATCATGGTTCTAATTCATCAATCAATGTTATTTATTCTGGGACTATGTCAGCAGCAGTTGAGGGGGCTTTGGAGGGAATTCCCTCTATTGGTTTTTCATTGTTAGATTATGCTAATGATGCTGATTTTTCTGAAGCAGAAATATACATAAGAAAAGTAACACAATCAGTATTTGATAAAGGTATGGATAAAGGTGTTTGTTTGAATGTTAATATCCCAAAAATAAAAGACAATCAGTCAATAAAAGGAATTAAAATATGTAGGCAAGCTAGTGCTAATTGGGAAGAACAATTTGAAAAAAGGGTTGATCCCAAGGGTAGGATCTATTATTGGCTCACTGGGAAATTTGTTAATTATGATAAAGGAACAGATACTGATGAGTGGGCTTTAGCAAATCATTATGTGTCTATTGTTCCTGTTCAATTTGACATTACAGCTTATCCTTCAATATCATCATTAACTAAAATATTTTCTAATGATTCATAGAGATCTGGCTAAGGGTTTTTCCATTGGTGTTTTTGCCCCAATTACCGCATTTGTTATTTATGTAGGTTTTTATCTGGAGGTTGAATTCGATACAGCAATTGATACTATTAATAGAATGGGAACTATGACACATCACATTAGTTTGAGTGTATTTTTAACTAATATAGTTTTGTTTTTTATGCAGATCAAAATGTACCGAGATGAAATTGCCAGAGGAATACTTGGAGCTACCATAGCTTATGCAATTTTAGTGCTTATCTTAATTTTATTTTAATGAAATTTTACATTATTACTGGTGAACCCTCTGGAGATTTACATGCTGCTAATTTGGTAGAGGAACTTAAAAAATGTAATAGTGAGTTAGAGTTTAGAGCTTGGGGGGGAGAACGCTTACTAGCACAAGGAGTCGAGTTAGCTAAACACATAAAAGAAACTGCTTTCATGGGGCTTTTGGATGTCTTGAAAAATTTAGGTGCTATAAAGGAAAATTTAAATTATTGTAAGCAAGACATTTTAAAATATAAACCTGATGCACTTATTTTAGTTGATTATCCTGGTTTTAATTTAAAGATTGCAAAGTTTGCAAAAATGCATGGGATAAAGTTGTTTTATTATATTTCTCCAAAAGTTTGGGCATGGAATAAAAGTAGAATTACTAAAATAAAAAGATATGTTGATGAACTATTAGTGATTTTTCCTTTTGAAGTTGATTTCTACCAAAAATATGGAATGAAAGTAACTTATGTTGGGAATCCTCTGCTGGATGAAATTGGCAAAGGAAACTTTAGTTTTTCCTGCAGTACTGAAAGACCAATCATCGCTTTATTACCTGGCAGTAGAAAGCAGGAAATAGAAGGTATACTTACTGAAATGTTAATGATAGTTAACCACTACCCAAATCATCAGTTTGTTATTGCAGCAACTAATAATTTTAGCAAGGAGTACTATCAATCTTTTATAAAAGAAAAAAATGTAGCATTAGTATTTGACGAAACATATGGTTTGCTTTCAAATGCTACTGCTGCTTTAGTTACTTCTGGTACTGCAACTTTAGAGACGGCATTGTTTAAAGTGCCTCAGGTAGTATGCTACAAAACAAGTTGGATCACTTATTTTTTAGCAAAAAATCTGATTAAAATAAAGTATTTGTCTTTAGTAAATATCCTAATGGAAAAGTTGGTAGTGAAGGAACTTATTCAAAATGAATTGAATGAAAACAGGTTGAAAATTGAATTAGATATCCTGTTGAATGATAATGAGAGAATTTTAATTAATTATGATAAATTAATTGATTTGTTAAATAAAAAGGGAGCTTCAAAGAATGCTGCTCAGTTTATTATTTCTTTTTTTTAGATAGAAATCTTATTGGCACTGCAGCACATTCATTTGCACCTAAATTAAATGAATATAAATCAACTTCAGTTTCTAATTCTCCAAGAATACCTATATCGTGTATTCCGTAAGCCATATAATTTATATCAGCACTATATGAGCCTGACCATTGTATAGGAGTTGTAACATAGGTAGCTTCATAGCAATTAGGAACGCCACCATAAATAAATGTAGGGTATTCACTACCTATAAATTCATAGCTTTCAGGATTTCCTTCAATATAAAAGTCTAATCGGTCAAATTCTGCAGCATTTAATTCATTTGCAGTTATAGCATCATAAAAGAAAACAACATCAGCTTGAAAAGTACAACTACCATCATCATAATCTGCATTAATATTATAATTAATAGCATTTGACTCAGTGCATCCATCTATAATTACTGTTCGCTCCATACAAGATCCAAAAGTTAGAATACTTATTGTTGAAATGAAAATTAATTTTTTCATAGTATTAATTTTAATGCAAATATATTAAATTTATCCAAATGAATTACTGGAATAAAATACCACTTTTTAGAATAATGATCCCATTCCTATTGGGGATTATTATTGCCTTTCATCTTCAACTTTCTAATAGTTATTTGTATATTTTTATTGTAGTTGCCGTAATATGTTTTTTATGTATTAGTTATTTTAAACGCTATTTCTCATCCTATAGCAAAAGGTGGATATTTGGCGTACTAATTAATCTCTTTTTTTTGGTTTTTGGTGTGCTAATTACCCAGCAACATAAACCGATCAATATACGCTTTCATTTTAAAAATTATAGTGCAAATGCGTCAGTTGTTATATTAAAAGAAGATATAGTTGCTAAAACTAAATCCTATAAATGTGAGGTTGAAGTTATTGCAATAAAATCAGGAGATAATTGGCGAAAAACGCAAGGAAAAGCAATTCTATATTTAGCTAAAGATACTCTAGCAGAACTATTAACTTATGGAGATACGTTATTTGTTAATGGCAAGTGGAAAGTAATAGAAAACCCTAGTAATCCTGCACAGTTTAATTATAAAAACTTTTTATTAAATAGTAATATTACTGCTCAGCAATATCTTCAAGGTATAAACTGGAAATTAATTTCATTCTCAGATAATAATTCTTTTAGAAAATTAGCTTTTGTGTATCAGAAAAAATTATTGTCACATTTAGAGATTTATTTTCAAAATGAAGAATTAGCAGTTATTTCTGCTTTATTATTAGGCTACAAGGATTTGTTAGACAGAGAAACAATTATGATCTATTCTAGTTCGGGAGCCATGCATGTGTTGGCTGTTTCTGGCTTACATGTTGGAATAATTTATTTGTTACTGAATTCTGTATTTCTATTTTTTGAAAAATTCAAATATGGGAAGTATTTAAAGGCAGTTTTCCTTATTTTATCTCTTTGGGCTTATGCCTTAATTACTGGTTTGTCTCCATCAGTACTTAGGGCAGTCACTATGTTTTCTTTTATTATTATTGGCTCGGCACTTAAGCGAGAAACTAATATTTATAATACACTTGCTGCCTCAGCTTTTGTGTTGCTATTATACAATCCGTATATTTTACTCCAAGTTGGTTTTCAGCTTTCTTATGCTGCTGTATTGGGGATTGTTTATTTGCAACCCAAGTTGTATAAACTGATGTATGCAAAATATTGGTTATTGGATAAAATTTGGGCAATTACTACTGTTTCTATTGCAGCACAATTAGCTACATTTCCACTTGGAATGTATTATTTTCATCAATTTCCTAATTATTTTTTATTGTCTAATCTGTTTGTTATTCCTTTGGCTACTTTTATTATTGGTGGAGGTGTATTGTTGTTTGTAATTAGTGCTATTCCATTTTTATCAGGTTTTTTGGCTTTTGTGGTTAATATGATACTTGTGATGCTAAACTTTTCGGTACAGTGGGTCGAAAATTTGCCATATTCCTTGAGTTTAGGGATTAGTATTACGGTAATGGAAACGATAATTATTTATTCTATTATCATCTTGTTTTTTTCTTCAATTATAAAGCGGAAAGCAAGATTATTTCAGATGTCTTTTACTTTAGCAATCTTATTTATGACTTTACAGATAGAGGAACAATATAGAACTGGTAAACAACAGTATTTTATTGTGTATGATGCCCCAAAAGAAAGGGCTATTGATTTTGTGGATGGAAATCAAAATTATTTTATTGCTGATGAAAATTTGAATAAGGATAAAAGTAAAATGAGATTTCATATTATGCATTATAGATGGGAGAGGAGGGTGAAGCAATCAACGCTATTTCCTGATTTCTTTTCAAAACAAAACTATTTTAGAAATGGGAATTATATTCAATTTTTTGACAAAAGTATTTTACTTTTAGATACAGAATTTAAGAAGCCTACTAATATTTCAGACTTGCAGTTTGATTATATAGTTATTTCTAATAAAGCAAAGTTAGATTTAGAAAACATCACGTGTAATCAAGTGATTATTGATTCCTCAGTGCCTAATTACAGATGGGAGCAAATAAAAAAGGAATGCCTTAAATTGGACATTCCTTTTTATAATGTAAACACGCAAGGTGCTTTTTTGTTTGAGTTTACTTCTGCTTAATACTATTTATTAATTTAGCTGTATTAAACTTTGGTTTTACAAACCAACTATGATTCGTATTTCCAATTCTTTGATTTACATTAGTATTTACAGCTGTATTTCTAGAACAATTTATTGTCATTGCTTGAGAAGCAGATATAGTAACATCTCCGTTTGCAAATCCTAACATTACAAGCATTGGTTCGGTAAATGCTGTATCCATACTCTCTTCCATAGTTAACGTAAGGTCTGTTTCTGTAAAGGTACATGCAAACTCCATTTCTTCATCCTCATCTATAATTATTAACATATCATTTGAATAGGTATAAAGAGAGGTGTCTGCACCTGCAAATATTGCATATCCATCAGCAGTAAACTCCATATTTCCTTCCATGTCAGCTTCTTCTGGTGTCATTGTCTGACTTCCAGAGTAAGTCAGTATTTCAAGACCATCTCCGAAATCAAACTCCTCTACTATTTCCCCAGCTATAGTAGTTGTCATTGATGTGTCTTGGGTAACAGAAGTAGGCGTCCATACTCCCACGATACTATAAGTACATGAACCATCATCATTAGTGGCGCTTGAATTGTAGTTAGTTGCCATTGCATTCATACATCCACTTATACCTACTGGTGTTACTGGGGTGGTAACTTCATCTTCTTCTTTTTTACAAGCCGCAAAAATAATTGATACTGCTAATAAGGTGTAAAGTACTTTTTTCATTTTTTCATTTTTAGTTAATATTTTACAATAATAGGTTTTTAAACTTAAAGTGTTATGCTAAGCATAGTACTTTTGGTTTTACTAGAGAAGATGGTTAAATAAAATAGATTGCTACAACAAACCAAACTGGCTTAAATGATGTGAATAATGTTTCCTTTGAAAGAGAATCCATTGCTTAGTATTTAATTCTCCAAAATAAGGGTGGATAGCTTTAAAATCTGTGTTTTCAATTAAGAATGCAAGCATATTATCGCTTGAGGTTATTAACTCATCTTTTAATTCTTCAATATTCTCAATAATATTCTTGGT
>Ga0308017_1000700_pt1 | contig 9953 bp, 4 predicted proteins | sample Neamet280_FD_203145 | JGI IMG/M metagenome (GOLD analysis project Ga0308017, IMG submission 203145) | Marine microbial communities from water near the shore, Antarctic Ocean - #280 | ecosystem: Environmental > Aquatic > Marine > Unclassified | place: Southern Ocean | collected 2014-10-01
CAAGGATAACGGACTAATACTTCCTTTTATTTGATAATTCTTAATGTAAATATAGTGACGGTATTGCTGATCTTCAAACCAAACCCCTTTTGTGTTCTCTAAAAAATACTCTTCCTCAGTAATAAATTTAGGTAACTTATTATTAATACTTGAAAAATACTGCCAACTACTATCTGCTATATAATACTCCTTGGCAAACTGATGACAATAATCAGTTAAGCCGTCAATATCATCTGGCTTATTAGATTTATACCATTTTTTTAAGTTTTTAGAATTTGGAGCTGATTTATCCACTACAATATACCTGCCCATAAATATATTTTTAACTAACTTAAACTCCACTCGGTACTGATTATAATAATCAGATATCTCCTTAGCAGTAACACTTGTATCAAAATTTTGATTAATCAATTCTTGCTGATATGCATATATTAAAAGAGAGGAACGATACTCAGCAATCTGCGCTTCATAATCCAATAAATCGCTACTTATATTTATTTCAGCATGATAAATCATCAATTGCTTTCTAATCCAAAGGTTCACATAACGTTCAATAAATAAACTGCTATCTTCAGTTGCTTTAGGCATTTCTTTCAAAACTTCTGAAAGCAATAAATCTTTTTCATTCACACTAGCAATAATTTGTTTATTATCAACATTAAAACATGAAATAGTAAGCGATAGAAATGCTAATATTAAAAATGTTTGCTGTTTATTCATTTACTGTTTAATCAGAGTATAAAGCACTTCTTTATTAATACTCACTTTGTATTTTTCTTGTAATGAAGCAATCCATTCAACCTCCAAAGCATTTTGATAATCAGAAATTACTTTTCCTCTAGTTTCATTCAATGCTTTCACTACAGATGCTAGTACTTCATGAATATCAACGATGATATAACTTCCATCCTTAGTTTTAATATCGGCTGCAATACCTAATTTCCAATCTACAGCATCAATATATTCATTTTCTCCTTTTACAAACTTCTTAGTATTTATTTGTAAACTCAAAGGCGCATCAGTATTTATTTTAGTTAATATTTCAGCATCAGTAATATTTCCTCTATGTTTCTTGTATATTGCTCTTTTTACACTAATAGCTGTTGCTAAATCAATACAGCTATAAACAGTAGCATCTACTCTATTTTCCCATGTATAATTACTGTTATTGGCTGTAAAGAAATTTTGTAAACCAACAGTATCCTCAACTGCCTTAGTCCATACTTTAGAATTTGTTAAATCAAAAAGTAAAATTCCTTCACGATATTCTTGTAATAAGGCTTTATACTCTGGGTATTTTGTTTCCAATTGACTTTCCTCATAGGCTAACAATTCCAGATTTACAAAAGCTGTATACATAGCATCAATATCACTACCTACCGTTTGATTAAGTAAAATATAATTAACAAATGAACTTACTGTAATTGCTTGTCCGTTAACAGTAACTAGCTTAGTATTATTACTTGATGAAGAACTGAACGTTCCAGTAGCTATAGTGTTAGCTGCCTTCATACGAAAGGCAGTGTAAACTTTTGGACTATTAACAACTTTATAAGTTTTATGCAGTTTAGCAAACAAAGCTTCCTTACTTAACTCCCCTCTTGAATCACTTTGAATTTTTCTTTTTAATTCTGCTTTTACCTCTTCAAATGTAGGAATCCCTTTTCTTTCCAATAAAGTAATGATGTGCCATCCATATTCCGTACGAAATGGAGCAGAAACATCTCCTACTTCTTTTAATCCAAAGGCAACTGATTCAAATCCTGGCACCATTTTTCCAACACCAAAAGCAGGAAGACTTCCTCCCTTAACAGCAGTTGACCTATCTTCTGAAAAACGCTCTGCTACATCAGAAAACTCTTCTCCATTCTTAAGCAATTCTGCGATTTTATTAATATTATCTTTTGCTTCATTTAACTTTTTCTCATCAGACCCTTGCCCTGATTTGAACATAATATGTGCTACCTTAACTTCTCCAGATGCTACACGTTTGTCAGTAACCTTAATAATATGATATCCATACTTAGTTCTAATAGGCATTGAAATTTTACCAATCTCCGTACCGTAAGCTGCAGTTTCAAAATCATATACCATCATAAAAGCAGTAAAATAACTTAAATTTCCATTATTACTTAAAGCTGATTTATCATCTGAATTCTTTTTTGCTGCTGCTGCAAAAGAAATTGTATTAGCAAGAATTGATGAACGAATAGCTAAGACTTTATCATAAGCTTCCTTTTCTTGCTGTACAGATGCTTTTTCATCAACTGCAATTAAAATATGACTTGCTCTTATATCTTGTTTCATTCTATCATAAGCCTCAGTAAGCATGTTTTCATCAAACTCCTTATTTTTCAAATAGGGTTTAGCTAATTGTATTCTATACCCATCTAGCTCAATTATAAAAGCCTCAATTGTATCTAATCCTAAATCATTAGCTTCTTTGACTTTTAACTTAAAATTAACAAATAATTGCATGTACTCGTCTAAGTATTCTTTTGTTAATTCTGTGTTATTATTGTTTTTATAAAAAATATTCGTAAACTCGTCTAGCGAAATTTTTTGACTATCAATAGTTAATACATCCTGAGCAGATATTACTAGAGCAAAAGCTCCACATAAAACGCTTAATCCGATTTTTTTCATCTTATTTATTAAATTTATTTTCTACTATAATTTGGTGCTTCTCTAGTTATTATGACATCATGAGGATGACTTTCAGTAACCCCAGCAGCTGTAATTTTTAAAAACTCCGCTTCGCCTAAATCTTTTATTGTAGCGGAACCTGTATAACCCATACCAGCTCTTAATCCACCAATCATTTGATGAATAACTTCTCCTAATGTTCCTTTATAAGCAACTCGACCTACAATTCCTTCAGGTACTAATTTTTTAACATCTACTTCTCCACTTTGGAAATACCTGTCTTTTGAACCATCCTGCATAGCATCAATCGACCCCATACCTCTGTAAGATTTGAATTTTCTGCCTTCAAAAATTATTGTTTCTCCTGGAGCTTCTTCAACTCCAGCAATTATTGAGCCTAACATAACCGTACTAGCACCACCTGCAAAAGCTTTTACAATGTCACCTGAATATCTTATTCCTCCATCAGCAATTAAAGGAATATTATGTTTATTTGTAACTACAGCTACATCCATAACAGCTGTTAATTGGGGTACGCCAATTCCTGCTACAACTCTGGTTGTGCAAATTGAACCTGGACCAATTCCAACTTTTACTGCATCAGCACCAGCATCAATTAATGCTTGAGCTGCAGCTGCAGTAGCAATATTTCCTACAACAATATCCAAATCAGGGAAAGCTGATTTAACTTTCTTAAGTACTTCAACTACACCTTTGGTGTGTCCATGAGCTGTATCAATAATAATAGCATCAACAGATGCATTAAAAAGAGCTTCAACTCTTTGCAAAACATCATCTGTAACGCCAACAGCAGCAGCAACTCTTAATCTACCATATTGATCCTTACAGGCATTAGGGCGCATTCTGTTTTTAATGATGTCTTTGAATGTAATTAATCCAACAAGTTGGTTTTCAGAATTAACAATAGGTAATTTTTCTATTTTATTTTCTTTTAAAATACTTTCAGCATTTTCTAAATCATTCAGTTCAGTAGTAATTAGTTGACCTGAAGTCATTACTTCTGAAATAGAAAGATTCATATCTTTTTCAAATCTTAAATCTCTATTGGTTACAATTCCTAGAAGATTTACATCTTCATCTACAATAGGAATTCCTCCAATTTTGTTTTCGCGCATCAAAGCAAATGCATCACCAACAGTAGCTGATAAAGTTAAAGTGATTGGATCAAGAATCATACCGCTTTCTGAACGCTTTACTTTTCTAACCTCCAAGGCTTGACGTTCAATACTCATGTTTTTATGTAAAACACCTATTCCTCCTTCCTGTGCAATTGCAATTGCCATTATTGATTCTGTAACAGTATCCATTGCTGCAGATACAACAGGAATATTTAAAGTAATATTTTTAGAAAATTGAGTACTTGTACTCACCATGTAAGGTAACACTTCAGAATATGCAGGAACAACTAAAACATCATCATAAGTGAGGCCTTCTTTCATTATTTTATTATTCATAGTTGGCGTGTTTAGAAAAGTATGCAAAATTAACATATTATATAATAAAATAGTCCCTTAAAAAGGGACTATTTTATTACAGTTAATTATTGTTATCTTATTAGAGTAATAATGTCTGTTTTATTAGTTATTTCACCAACCCCATTGATAAATTGTAAATGAAAAACATAATTATCAGCTTTAACCATATTACCATTCAATCTACCATCCCAACCCTTTAAGGGATTGTTACTAGTAAAGATTATACCACCACTTCTGTTAAATATTGTAAAAGAATAACCCTCTTCAGAAACAAAATCAGTAAAAGGACGGAATACTTCATTATTTTCATCTCCATTAGGAGTAAATGCTGAAGGTATAAAAATCCTTGGTGTTTGAGATATACAAGAAATATTAGAAAAACTAATTTCAGAGATATAAGGCGTAGTGGTATTTCCCTCTTGAGCTTCTATATAATAACAAAATCTACCATTACCATCACCATATGCAGTTACTACATCAATAAATTTAAATCCATCTTTACCAGTAAAAATATTCATACCACTGTTACCGACTCTGGGACCATCTGGATAAAACAAATCATTATCTAGCCTGTGCCAAGTACAGATTGGTATTAAGTTAAATGGCTCTCTATTTACAGAACGATACAATATATATTGAGAAACATCTCCCAGCCATTTGTCATATTCATTAAAGGTAATAGTATTTGTATACTGTTTTTCTATGTCCTGGCCTGTAATTGGGTCATCTTCCCAGCCTTCTGTATTATAAGGTGTATTAATTAAATCAGAGGATTCATAATCTAAATTAATTTCTATTTCCAACAAAATTGTTTGTGCAAAAGAAGTGTCATTAATATATATTGAATTAACATCAGGAGGTGATGAAATTCTTATACCACAAGTATCTACTGGATATATTCTGTATTGATAAAAATTATCACTCGTTTTTGCAAATTCATCCGTATAGTGAATAGTTGTTCCTCCATCAAAAGGAACTTCACTAATCTTTGTAAAATTATTTACATCACGCAAGGAACGCATTACATCATAATAATCAATAATAGCAGTATTATCTACTAAACAATTAATCTCTACAAAACCATTATCATGATTGATACTAGCATATTCAATATAGTTATAATCAGGTTTTTTAGGTAAATCAGGAATAAGAAGTAATTGATTTGATAAAGCTGAAAAAATCGTGTCACCATCATTTGCAACTACATATATATTATACGAATATTTATCAATTAGGCTTGTAACAATATAGTCAGTGATATCCACTAAATTTGTATCAACTGTTATTATTGTTACTCCATTCAAATCAGTTTCTTCAACAACAACACTATAATAACTTACTCCCAACTTCCAATTATTATATTCATTCCATTTTAAAGTTAAATCATGAGTACATTCATCTAAATCAAATGAAAGATAAATTGAATTATGATATGGAGTTGTAATTTTTGTGTTTCCACAACTATCTTCTGCTCTAATGCTAAAGGTTTCAAAATATTGATTAGCAAATGAAGAACCATAAGAATAAGATGAATTTAGCTCTCCAAAGACAGTATCAGTGGTTATATCTCCTTGCGTACCATTCAAATAAATAATATAATAATCTGCTCCTGATGAAGGAATCCATGAGATTATTGACTTACCAGTAGCATCTACTGAAACATCAGTAATAATAGGAGTCATAGGGGTTAAGGTATCTCCTAAATTTACAGTTCCAATTGATGATTTTGAAATACAACCACTTGCATCAGGAATTTCAACATAAAACTGAAGATCTTCATTACATAAAATTGCATCATACTGATGCGCCAATAATGGTGTGGTTAAGTAATTAGTAAATAATCCGGGTGATCGTTTAAGATATAAATCATAGTCAGTAGCAGAAGTAATCAATAAAGGATTGTGAATAGAATTCCAATTTAAATCAGCAGAAACCCCAAAGTTTATAGGTGTTACATTCATTAATATACTTTGCAAAGTATCCGAGTGTAAATCAGAACCGGTAGTATCACAACCATCTTTATTTGATAAGAAATAATATTCTGAAATATTATTTCCATTTGCACCTATATCAGTATAAGTGTTTATAGGAAAAAAAACACTATCAATCACAGTATATGGTCCTAAAGGATTTGTTGCATGCCAAACAAAAAATGGTTCTGCAGTAAAAGGTGCATTTGGAATATAACGCCAAGTTAAATCAATATTACCTAAAGAATCTACTGAAATACACCTTAAATCAGGTATGGGAGGTACTACTTCTATCGTTAAGGTAGCAATAGTAATTCCATTTGCAGGGCAAAAATCATCAAAAGCCTTAATAGAAAATGTAAATATATTAGATGTATTCCCACAACCAGTACCAGCATAAATATGAACACAATCTGTTTGCCAGTCGAACACACCGGAGACTAACGTTGGAGCTGAAAAAGGAGGAGTAAATCCAGCTCCATTATTAAAAGTAGCGCAAGGTGGATTGGCGCATAATAATGGATTTGCAAAATCAGCAGAGACTTGCCCACCAGAAATATCCAATGTAACATCTTGCGCAGCTCCTGCTGCATATGTATCTAAATCTTCAGCCTGAATGTTAAAGGTTACAAGATCACCAGCATAAATCGTTGTAGAGTGAGATGGTAAGCCAGCAGAATTTATGATTGTTGTCCAAATTTGACTACCAACTGGTGCTGTAATTATTGGAGGGTCATTCAGTCCATCTAGAGGCGGATTATAAATATTACAATCCAAGAGCAAAACCTGTACTTCCCTATATATTTCTGCTACTAGTTGTCCGCATTTTCTTGCTTCTACCTTCACGCAAGTCACAAAAACACCAGAAATATTTGAGAAATAAGCAATTTCTCCAGTTTGAGGATCTAGTGTTGGGTTTCCTGGAATTGGAGTAGTTACTGAATAAGGTGGATTTGGCGCAAATGCCAATGCAGTTGCACTAGGGTTAGCAGGATTATAAGAAAAATTATCTCCTAAAGGTTCAGCCCATGAATATCTAATCTCATCTAATTCTTCATCAGAAGCATTATGTGAATAAGCAAAAGGATAGCCTGTACATATAATTGTTTTTGCTAACTCTTTAAATTCAGGAGAAGAATCATAACAAGGACTGGCTGGTAATATTCCAACAATCGGATCATTATAAGCATACATTACCGCTCTTAAAGTCCATGATAGATTTGCCATTCCATTTGTAATTTGCCCACTCCTTGCTGAACTGCCCCAAGTAAAATGCCAGCCCTCGGCAGGAGCGCTTCCCGCAAAAGCAATTGGATCAGATTCCCAAATATACTCTTCAACAGCACCTACATCTCCGTTTGCACAATCAAAACAAGCATTTCCTGAAGCAGCAGCACCTGTAGGGGAAATATCTTGTACTGAAATGAAATTCATTAATATTGGAGTAGTGCCCCCTAGTGCAGGATAATTATGATGATCTAAAGTTTGAGATACCTGAGAAAAAGGGATCCCATTACAATCCCTATATACTTTCATCTGAAATATATACTGCCCTACATTTGGACCTCCTTTAAGGCACTTCCAGGTAATTTCTCCGCCCATAAAATGGGAAGCAGAAGCTGAAAAGTTAATAAGGAAAAAGGTTAAAAAAACGACTAAATATTTTTTCATAATCTATTTGATTTATAATTTAAAATATACTAATTTTTACACACTGACTTAAGGGATAATAAAAAACCCCTGAACTCAGGGGTTTTGATTATAGGTTATTGTAAAATCACTTAGCTATAGTAATTTTTTTAACAGTAATTGTATTATTAGTATTGATGTTTATAAAGTAAATACCATTGCTTAAATCAGATACATTAATAGTATTTTGGTAATCCGTAGTTAAGACTGCTTTTCCAAATACATCATAAATAGTTACTGAAGTATAATTTCCGTCAATTGTTAATACATCATTTGCAGGGTTAGGATAAATAGCTAAATATGATATTTGTTCCTCAAAACCCACTGTCCAAACTTCATTTCCAGTAGAAAAATTATCAAAATCTTCAACTCCTGAAGCAGATCCGTTTAATATAACATTACCCATAGCATCAGAAACAGTATATGCTAGACCAACCCCATTAAGGCTTTGTAATGTGTAACACTCGTTAAAAGTTAAAGTTAAGGGGGGGGTTGTTGCAATTGTTAATCCTGTTACACCACCATATCCTGCGGCTATTTGCATACCACTACTTACTTCTTTTAAGAACCATGCGTTTTGTGGACCTCCAGCAACAGTAATAGACAAAGGCCCATCCCAATATGCATTATCAAAACCAAGGTCTACAATAAAAGTTATAGTCTGATTATTTGATGGATCAGGATCAGCAACTCCATTTGGCATAGAAACGTCAATAGTAATCACATCATTATTTGATAAACCTGTTATGGGATCTAGCAGTGCATCTGCCATTTCATACGTTTGTAAATTAAGTGGCACATTCATATTTAAGTTTGCATCATAAATTTCATCAAATAGAGTTGTATACTGGAAAACTCCATTAAGAAACACATCAATTTTTACTTCTGAAAGATTATCAAAACCATAATTCTGTATAGTTATTTCTGGAGTCATAGAAGAACAACCAGTTGAAGCAGAATTACTCATAAAACTTCTAGCGTCAATATTATAAGAAGGTGGTGGTAAACAAGAGGTCACTAATGAATAAGGAGAAGCGGTTTGACCACATTCAGATAAAAGTCTATCAGGACAAACCTGATAAACAGTTGGCCAATAACTAATTGCATAAGAACTAGCAACCGATGTATTATTAGGATTTCCGTCAGTACAAATTATAGGATAAGGAGTTCCAGCAACCCAATCTCCTACAGAACCAGAGCCACCATTTAGTTGTGCTACAGAACTTCCGTCTCCTTCAATAAAGAAAACCATAACATCATTTGTAGTGTTAGCATTTACTCCAGGAAAGTTTGTAGGCCCGTGATTCTCATATACATCTTTTAATGCATGTGAAGTATGATATGACCAACAAGGACCACACCATACTGCCGAGAAGTCAAGAAAGACAGTGTATCCATCATCCAAATAATCATAAAGAGTGTGTGTTACTCCATTAAGATCTACTAGTGTAAAATCCGGAGCCACTGAACCATTAGCTAATTGTGCTTGTACATTGTTGAATGACAATAAAACAACAACTGCGATAAGTAAATTTGATTTCATAATATTTATTTTTTACAAATATATATAAAAATAAAAATAAAAATCATTCTTTTGCATAAGAAACTAAATTATCTTACGCATTCAAATTATTTAAAGAAATTATTTCCTTTCTTTCTGTTTCATATTCATCAATAATTTCCTTTATAATTTCAGTAACAGGCATAATCTTATTTATCATTGCTGAAACTTGGCCTATTTCCAGCTCCCCTTCTTCCAAATCTCCCTCAAACATACCTTTCTTAGCTCTTCCCCTACCTAATAATCTCCTTAAATCATCTTTACTAGCATTATTAGCGTAAGCATCTTGTATTTGATTATAAAATTTATTTTTCATTAAGCGAACAGCTGTTAATTCTTTTAAAGTTAAATCTGTTTCTCCTTCATCAGCAATAACTACTTTATTTTTGAAATTAATATGAGCTGAACATTCTTCAGAAGCAATAAATCTACTGCCTATCTGCACTCCATCAGCACCAAGAGCAATTGCCGCTAACATGGCGCGACCACCTCCTATTCCACCAGCTGCAATAACAGGAATTTTAACCACATCTTTAATCATAGGAATTAAGCACATTGTAGTAATTTCTTCAACACCATTATGACCTCCCG
>Ga0308017_1000701_pt1 | contig 9946 bp, 8 predicted proteins | sample Neamet280_FD_203145 | JGI IMG/M metagenome (GOLD analysis project Ga0308017, IMG submission 203145) | Marine microbial communities from water near the shore, Antarctic Ocean - #280 | ecosystem: Environmental > Aquatic > Marine > Unclassified | place: Southern Ocean | collected 2014-10-01
AACCTGAATTATGTACGGCTCATTTAGGAATTGAGGAAAGAGATTTGGAATGGGAAAAAGAATTTCAACTTGCACCTCACTATGTATACTTAGCCAACTCAAGTGGAATAAAAGTAGGAATTACTAGAGGTTCGCAAGGCGTGATAAGATGGATGGATCAAGGGGCAAGCCAAGCAATATTATTAGCTGAAGTGCCCAACAGAAGATTTTCAGGAGATATTGAGGTTTCTCTAAAACGATTTGTGGCTGATGTAACCAATTGGCGTAAGATGCTTTCTGGAACTCCAGAACCTGTTGACTTAGTGCAAATGAAAGAGGAACTTTCTGCGCATGTTCCTGAAGAATTAAAGCAGTATATATTGCCTGAAAATACAGTAACTGAGATTGTCTATCCAGTAACTCAATATCCTAAAAAGATAAAAAGTGTAAAGTTGGAACGCACTCCAATTATTGAAGGGACACTTTTAGGAATTAAAGGGCAATACTTATTATTAGATGGAGATAGAGTTTTTAATATCCGCTCGCATGAAGGTTTTATTTCTACTTTTAGCCAACAAGAAACCCTTCAACAAGGCTTGTTATTTTAATTCCATAATAAAAGGAACTCTTGCCTGAATTCTATCTCCTTTAAGTAATTCTTCAATTGGCTTAGTCATTTGAGTTGTGAAGCCGAACTTAGATAGAATTAGATCAGAAATACTAGCTTCTCCACCCAGTTTTAAAGAAAGCTCTTCAAATGGATTTTTCTTCTTAGGTAAAGAGATAATTCTAAAGTCTTCTACTTTTGCCAAAAAAGCAGCAATTTCAATCGCTTTTTCAAGTCCTCCATAAGTATCAATTAAGCCAATTTCTTTTGCATCATAACCAGTCCAAACTCTCCCTTGACCAATTTTATCTACTGCTGTTGTGCTCATGTTTCTTCCTTCACCAACATGTGTAATGAAAGTAGTGTAAATATTTTTTACACTTGTTTGAATTTTATTTTTCTCAAAAGTTGATAGTGGCCTGTTGACGCCCATATCAGCATATTTCCCCGTATTAACCGTGTCAATGGTAACACCTAATTTATTTTTGTAAAATTTACTTAGGTTAGGAATCATCCCAAATACACCGATTGATCCTGTTAGTGTTGTCGGATTTGCAACTATACTGTCGGCAGCACATGCAATATAATACCCTCCACTTGCTGCATAATCACCCATTGAAACAACCAAAGGTTTTCCCGCTTTTGCTAAAATAGTTTCTCGCCAAATCACATCTGATGCTAAAGCACTTCCCCCTGGAGAATTTATACGTAGTACTATTGCTTTTACATTTTTATCTTTTCTGGCTTTTTTTATTGCTGCAGAAGTGCTTACTGAACCTATACTTTTTTCATCACCTTTACCTGAGTTAATAGAGCCTGTTGCGTAAATAATAGCAATTTTATTTCTACTAATTTCTTTCTTATTTCCTTTTACATGTGTGTATTTGCTTAAAGTAATAATTGATAATTTTTCTGATCCCGCTAAAGCTTTTAAGGTGTCGTCTAATTGATCTTGATATAAAAGTGCATCTACATACTTATAGTCAATACAAGATTTTGCATTTTCAAGAATTAAAGTATTGGCATGTTGCTGCACCTCTTTTAAAGTTAATCCCCTTTGATTAGCAATACTATCCATAATATTATCAGCAAAAGAATTGAGCAATAATTGCATTTGCTCTCTATTAGCAACACTCATTTTATCGAGTATAAAAGGCTCAATTGCACTTTTGAATTTTCCATGACGTATTATTTGAACATCAATATCTAATTTTTCAAAAAGCCCTTTATAGAACATAATTCCTGCTGAAAGTCCTTTTAATTCTACTATTCCTTCAGGGTTCAAATAAACTGTATTGGCCACTGATGATAAATAATAGGCTGCTTGGTTGTATACTTCCGAATAAGCAATAATAGGCTTCCCTGTTTGTTTAAATTCAAGAAGTTTATTTCTAATTTCTTCTATTTGCGATAAGCCTGCACTTACATATGGAGTATTAATATAAATAGCTTTAATATTCTCATCTGTTTTTGCCTTTTCAATGTTATCTAATACTTGCTTTAATGCAATAGTTTTAGGTAAGTCACCAGAAAAGTTTAGTCCTTCAAAAGGATTTTCTGAAGTGCGTTCAACTACTGAAAGTTCAGCAAGGTTTATTTTTAGGATGCTATTTTCTTTTACTGTGACTTGCTTGTCATTATTGAGTGAAGAGATGCTGACACTCACAATACCAATAAAAAGTAAAACGATTACAAATACGGCTAATACCATTCCGACAATGGTAGATAATACATTTTTAAAAAAGGATTTCATATTTATTTTTTAGAGTTGGTAAATATAAGCTATTTCAAAGAGTTTATCATAGTTTCTTTTTATATTTGAGCAATTTAATAATAGATATGAATATAGTTTTTTTGCAATTAGGAAGTAATCTTGGAGATAGAGAGCTTTTATTGAAATATGCAATCACAGCAATTGAAAATAGAGTAGGTGATGTTGTTGAATTTTCAAAAGTTTATGAAAGTGCTCCTTGGAGAGTTGAAGGACAAGAGAATTATTTGAATCAGATATTAAAAGTAAAAACTACATTATTAGCTGAGGAAGTATTATCGATTGCACTTGATATTGAAAAGCAACTAGGGAGGATACGACTTGAAAAGTGGGGCGAACGACTTATTGATATTGATATTATTTTTTATAACGATTCTATTATTGAAACGCCAGATTTATGCGTCCCTCACAAGCATTTACATGAGCGTATGTTTGTGCTTACGCCATTACATAATATTGCGCCAGAAATGTTTCATCCAAAATATAATAAAACAATTGAAGAATTGTTGAAAATTTGTAAGGATACCGAATTAGTAAAAGAGTATGTACTATAAGTTTTTAGTTGTTGAAGGTAATATTGGGGTAGGTAAGACTTCCTTGGCAAGTATGCTTGCTAAGGAATATCAAGCTCGTTTAATCTTGGAGTGCTTTGAGGAAAATCCTTTTTTGCCAAAATTTTATAAGGACCCAGAAAAACATGCTTTTCCTTTAGAGCTTTTTTTTATGGCAGAGCGTTATCATCAGCTCAAAAATCAAAAAGAACAAGATTTATTTAGGCCGATTACAATTGCAGATTATTTTTTCGTAAAATCTAAATTGTTTGCGCAAAATAATTTGAAAAAAGATGAACAGCAATTATTCAATAATTTATTTGAAATTATGCTTTCCTCCTTGCCAAAACCTGATTTGTTAATATACTTGTATTCAAATGTTGATCGATTGCAGCAGAACATTAAGAAAAGAGGTAGAGATTTTGAACAAGAAATTACGGATGAATATTTGCAAAATATCCAAAATAGGTATTTGGATTATTTGAGAAAACAAAATCATTTCCCAGTGCTTTTGCTCGATATTTCTAAGGTTGACTTTAAAGAAGATGAAAAAGTATATTCAACAATAACACAGTTATTAGAAAATTCCTATGAATTAGGCGTACATCAGTTTAACCTAGCTGAGCCAATGTTGTAAATTCTTTCCAATAAGTTTTTCTAATTTTAAAATATCTTCTTTATAAAAAGTATGTGTAAGTCTCTTTTTTAATTCTGGCGCTAATGGACTTGCCTTTTTATAAGCCGCTTTAAATATAAATTGAATTATAAAACCAGGAAGATAGTTGCTGAATTGAATATTTGGGATTAAGTTGTAATACCTAAGTTTCATAATAAATAATCCAAATAATCCTTTAGGAGTTCCTGATACATTGGCTTTCTTACTGGTGTTTGGTATGAATGAGTTATCTATATTTAGAAATTTAAAAACCTCTTGTGTTGTTCTAACAGGATTTTTAATAAGATCTTCAAAAAGTAAAATTTTTATATTTTCTTTTGGAAATAAAGTATAATATCGTTCGAGTTGCTCAGCATAATAACCTTTGCCTTTGTAATGGTAAAGCGGACTCCAGTTTTCAGCTTTGCGCTCTGCTTCTTTATTGAAGGCTATTTCGAAATCAGCTATAGGCTCTCTGTCTGCCCTTCTCGCATGTAGGAAGTTCGAATATGCACGAGCAACTGGCTGCCTGAGTACAGCAATAATCTTGGTGTCAGGAAAGTGCTGTTGAATTAAGCTAGGGCAATCTTCATTAGAAATATAAGCAGGAGAAGCTTCTCCAATTGCTTTTTCGTTTTTTACTGCATCAAAAAGTGGGTAATACTGTTCAAATGTAGTTATCTTTTTTGTTTTTTTTCCATGTACTTTGAAATTATTATTTTTCTGAAAATTATTAAAAAACATAGGTTCTTTAATAGTCGTCATGAATACATCCGGATGTTGCTTTAAATACGTGTAAAGTGATGTGGTTGCCGCTTTCATAGCGCCAATAATGATGAAGTTTGGTTTTTGTTTCCGAGTCATATTCAAAAAAATAACCCCTTCTTTTGAAAGGGGTTATTCATGTTTTATTTGATTAACTTTTCTTATTTTATTAATGCGATAAAAGCTTCATTTGCTCTTAAATTTACAAATTCTAAATCAATACTAGCTTCTGCTTTATAGTTTACATTTGCAGTAATAGCATTTGTTAAGTTGCTAATTACAGCATCATTTTCACCTGATCTTGCAGCAGCAATTGCATTTAAGTAATGACAAGCAGCAGTTGCTTCATTGCAAGTTGAATTTTCGCCATTCAATACTTGTGCTAAGACAGCATTATGTGATTTTCCGTTTTTGAAAAATCTTGCTGCTTTTTTGTACTCACCTTGTCTAATATCTAAAGTAGCTTGGTTTAATTCAGATGCATTCCCTTTGTCAAATAATTTTTGTGCCTTTGTTAATTCCCCTTTTCTTGCTGCAACTATTCCTTTATTAACTGAAATATTAGCTTGATTACCTCCTAAAACTTCTGCTTTTTCAAGGAAAACCATAGTTTCATTTAAGTTACCATCAGCTAAATGCATACATGCAATATTGTTGTATCCTCTCCAGTCATTGTGTAATTCAACAGCTTTATTGTAAATACCTTCTTTAGTTACTGCATCATTAGTTAAAGTTGCTGAGAATAATAATTCTTTTACGTCTAAAACTTCAGGAGTTGTAGTTGAAAGTGTTGCAATTTCTTCATCAGTTCTTTTTGGTTCGAATGAGCGAATTACAATAATTGCTTTTCTTAATTGTGGTAAAACATCACTTTCAAGTGCATCATAAATTTCAGCCAAATCTCTTATTTGTTGTTCTCTTAACTCTAAATTTTCAACAGAATTTACAATTTTATTAATTCTCCTTTTGTCTTTTATATCAGAAGCTTGTACTAAAGATTCAAATCCTGCCCAGTCCTCTCCAATTGAAGTTTCAGTATATAATTCAGCATTTCTTGCCTCATCAACTTTTAAAGTGTGTAATAATCTTTTAGTATAACTAAGTGTGCTTTTCATTCTATTGTCTGAAACATTATCATTCATGTTTACTGATCCTTCAGGAGAAGCAAAAGATTTAATTTCAATAGAATGTGTTTTGTATCCATTTTTAGCAAATGCTGTTAATTTCTTAATGTCCCCGTCACTTTTTTCAGTTGTTCTGATGTTAGCTTGGTTTACTAAGAAATAGATAGTTGCTGTTTCTTCTAAAATAGTTTCATGCTCGTAACCATGATTTTTATTTGCTAATTCTTCATTGTCTAGTACTCTTGTTGATGTTGCAATTACACCATTAGCAATATTGATAGGGCCTAATGCTTTTTCTTTATCTTTTAATTTTGCAATAGCTCTTAATGCTAAAGTAGAATTCATCATATCTGCATTATACTTAATAGCATCTTGATAGTTGAAGTTACCCCCGGTAGCGTTAAAAATTGTAGCTTCACCTCCAGTAGCCTCTTCACCCTGTATGGTAATTGTTTTGAAAGCAGTTTCACCATTAGCATATACTAATACTGGAGTAAAATCAACAGTAGCTTTTTTCGCAAAATATTTTTCAGCAAAAGTTGCGTCTAAGGTTAATGATACATCCCCCCCATGTGTTTGTAGGGTTGAAGGTGTTACAATATAACTTACTGTTTCGTATTTATTAGCCATTTTATTTAGTCCACAACCACTCATTACAGTAGCTAAAACTAAAATGTAAAAGATTTTTGAAATTCCCATTTCTTTGTTTTTGTTTAATTTATAATTGCGGCAAATATAGAAAATTATTAAAGCTTATCAGATGAAAAATTATAGCTTTTACACTTATGTTGTTAGTAATTTGAAAATAAGGAAACAATTAACTAAGTTTGCAAGCACTATAAAAAAAAATGAATATAAAAAGTACCCTTTTAGTTGTTGTTTCTCTGTGCGTGTGCGACTTAGCCTATTCGCAAAATAATGCAATTTCTAACGCTATTAATAAGAAAGATATTTCAATTAATAATACTGACATTAAAAATAGTAATAGCCCGGCAAAAGATATTATTCCTTTTTGGAAAGGCTGGTCCGTAGGATTTGGTTATGGATTAACACAATTTGATGGAGATGTAAGGCAGTACGATCATTTTCCTGCAAAAATAGAAGCTGATGGAGCGGGAATTGACCACTTTTTTGAATTAAAATCAGCCGCTTCCTTATCATTGAGTAAAAAAATAAACTCTTATTATTCAGTAAGTGCAGAGTTATTGAGCGGAAAATTTGCAGGACTAAGCAGATCTGAAAAATATGAAGGCTATACAGTTCCTCAGGCAATAAACTATGAAGGCAATGGAGATAAATTTGTAGCTTCATTTACAGAAGCAGATTTAATTTTTAATCTTGATGTTTCAAATATAATGTCTTATTTTACTAAAACTAGAAAAGCAAATAAATTTTCATTTGAAGGGAAATTAGGAATAGGGTATAATAAGTACAATAGCTTAAGAACAAATTTATTTTCAGATACTCATATTTCTAGTTGGGGTTATGAAGGTACTCAGAAAAAAGGAATATTCTCTTCTCCTTCAGAAACCGTATATATTTACGGAATACTTGCGAAATATAAATTAAATAACAGATTAAATTTAGTGTTAGATTGTACCGTTAGAAATGGGAAAACTGACAAATGGGACGCTTCAATAATGAGCACTCCAAGTAGTGATAAATTTACTTTTTTATCTGTTGGTATTACTTACAATTTTGGCAAACATGACTATAACAATGAATGGAAAAGCCCAATTGATGGCCTTAAAGATGATATTTCTACATTGTTTGTAAAGATTGATGGATTCACTGATGATGCTGACAATGATGGTGTGTCAGATGCGTTTGATAAAAGCCCAAATACTCCTTTAGGTGTTGCTGTTGATGGTTCCGGTAATGCTTTAGATGTTGATATGGATAATATTCCAGACTATCGTGATGCTGATCCGTTTTCCAACAGTGGTGCACAGGTAGGTGATAATGGAAAAGAATTAGATGATGATAATGATGGGGTGCCAAACAGTGTAGATTTAGAATCTAATACTCCTGCTGGAACTTTGGTTAATCAGTTTGGTATTAATGTGAGTAATATTAATTATGTAAATAGCGGTGGGCTTATTTACTTCCCATCTATTTATTTTAATTCTGGAAGTGCTGTAGTGGGAAATTCTAATGAGAATAGAATTGCAACTATGGCTTTATTACTAAAGAATAATCCAGATATTCATTTGAATATTATTGGGCATACTGATAATATTGGCACACCAAAATTCAATAAACAATTAGGATTAAAAAGAGCAAATGCAGTAATTAATTATTTAGCATTAAACTATAATGTTGATGCTCATAGATTGATAGCCACTACTAAAGGAGAAGAGAGTCCTTTGTCAGCTGTTACGCAAATTGCTAATGCCGTAGAAGCAGGTGAAAGTGTCAATAGATTAGCAGAAATTAACAGAAGAGTTGATTTTGAAATTGCTGAGTAGTCATTTTATTTTTTATAATTATTAATTGCTTCAAATAATAGAAAAACTCATAGAGGAGATTACTTTCAAATGATAGATTTTACACATAAGTTGTTATTAATTGTTATAGTAAGAAAACATTTAACTAAGTTTGTCGTTCCTATTTTAAAAAAATGAATAAAAAAAGCACTCTTTTAGTTGTTGTTTTGCTTTGTTGTTTTGGATTAATGTATGCCCAAGATAATGCTATAAAGCAAGATAAATCAAGAATAAATAGTAATGTGGTTAAAGTGGAAAATTCAATTTCTGATTCATTAAATAATAATTTAGCTATGTTTTTTGATAACTTTAGTATTGGATTAAATTATGGAATTAGTGAATTTAATGGTGATATAAAAGAAAAAGGATTTCTTAATAAATCTAATCGTAATAATGTATTTAATGTACGCGTGGGGAAAGAAATAAATAATATATTCACCTTTTATACTGGGTTTATGTACGGAGCCTTTAATGGAAGTAGAAAAAAAGAAAGTTATTTGGATTCTGAAGAGCCATACGATCCTTATGGTAATTCTGATTCTTTATCGAAAGGAGAAAAATTTACTACTGATTTTATTGAATTAGATTTAATAACTAGTATTAATATTAAGAACCTATTACAATATTATTGCAAATTATATCCTGATAATCCAGAATTTCTTAACAGAATAGATTTCTTTTATAATATAGGTTTGGGTATAATGTCGTTTAATAGTATTAAAAGAAATACAGAATCAAATACTTATATTTATGCTTATGGATACCATGATTTAGATGGAAGCTTTGAGGATGAAAAGAAATTAATGGAAAGACCTTTAGCAAGAGTGTTACTTTATGGCTACAATATATCGTATTTAATAAATAAGAATATTAAATGCACATTATTCTTTACTGGCCGTTTGGCTGATTCAGATTTTTTGGACTCTTCAATGATGAGTCAGCAGAACGATAAGTATCGTCATATTTCACTAGGGTTAGATTATATATTCTAAAATCTAATTTAAACCTTTCCATAAATCCCAAATAACAATACCGGTAGTTACTGCTATATTTAGGGAATGTTTTGTCCCGAATTGTGGTATTTCTATAACTTCATTGCAAAGATCAATTGCCTGCTGGTCAACTCCATTCACTTCATTTCCCAATATAATCGCAATTGGTTTTTTAGGTAATTCAAATTCGTTTAGTAAAGTAGATTTATCTGTTTGCTCTATACCAACAGCATAATATCCCTCTTTAATTAATTGTTGTACCGCATCAGTTGTATTTTTAACGTATTTCCAATTTACAGAATCAGTTGAGCCAAGGGCGGCTTTACGAATTTCCTTATTAGGTGGTGTAGCTGTTATACCACATAGAATAATGTTCTCAATTAAAAAAGCATCAGCAGTACGAAATACCGAACCAACATTTAAGGCACTCCTTACATTATCGAGTACTATGGTAATAGGTATTTTTTTAGCTATTTTAAACTCTTCAATATTTATTCTTTGTAAATCTTTGTTTTTTAACTTTTTCATCACTTATATTTGTTGCAAAATTAAAGAATAAATTTTTGTCAGTAAAGAAGAAGAAAGAAAACAAAATTTCACCCTTAATGGGGCAGTATAATGCAATAAAAACAAAGCATCCTGGTGCTTTATTATTATTTCGAGTTGGTGATTTTTATGAAACCTTTGGGGAAGATGCTATCAAAGCATCTAGGATTTTAGGAATTGTACTTACAGCAAGGAATAATGGGGATTCAAAAATTGAATTAGCTGGCTTTCCATATCATTCATTAGATACTTACTTGCCTAAATTAGTAAGAGCAGGAGAAAGAGTTGCAATCTGTGATCAGTTAGAAGATCCTAAACAGGCAAAAGGAATAGTAAAAAGAGGTGTTACTGAATTGGTTACTCCAGGAGTTTCGTACAATGAATTAACTCTAGAATCAAATAAAAATAATTTTTTAGCAGCAGTTTTTTATGGAAAGAAAAATATTGGGGTTTCTTTCTTAGATATTTCG
>Ga0308017_1000709_pt1 | contig 9872 bp, 10 predicted proteins | sample Neamet280_FD_203145 | JGI IMG/M metagenome (GOLD analysis project Ga0308017, IMG submission 203145) | Marine microbial communities from water near the shore, Antarctic Ocean - #280 | ecosystem: Environmental > Aquatic > Marine > Unclassified | place: Southern Ocean | collected 2014-10-01
AGCGACGAAGGACATTAGCAGCGACTGCGGGATCTGCTCCGACGAAGCCGCGAGCGTGAAAGGCCAGCTCCTGACCACCAGTTGTGTTGATTCCTGACGACATCACGAGGGGGCATGCTTCCAGATCACTTCCGACAGTGAACGAATTCGAAGCATATGAATCCACATCAGTAGACAGGGAATGTGGAAGACTCTTGGCGACACCCAGGGCAGAAGTCAGCTTCCAGAAATGAGCTGTAATGCTTTTGTTTTCAAATTCCGGAAATCGCTTGCTACCAACTGTCATGTGACTCTCGCACGCTTCTGCTGCACTTGGGTACATCTTGAAATTATTTACATACATGGTTCCAGCTGCCTGCTGATCGGCTGTCAGCTCTTCGGAGAAGGTCTGGAAGCATGTGGCGACACGTGACAAGCTTTTGCTCACGGACACGTCGAACGAGCCTCCGTTGGCGGGAGGGAGGTAGACCTGCGTGGCGTTCCAGAGCTTGGTATGCAACGTCAGAGCGCCTCCTTCAAGCATATTTCTAGAATATTGCTCCTGAAGGGACGAGTCTATTGATACCATATCGCATTCGATCCTCAAATTGGAAAGGGAATAGTTTATAGAGCCGCTGTTGGCCGCTCCCTGAACTGAGGTGGCGTGGTTGGTCGGTTGCGTGATAACGGCCTGATTTGCAGGAGCTAGCGAGAGACTTACTTCGATGCCTCCACTCCCAAGGGCCCACAAGGGCAAATATTTGGTTTGACTGCCTCCGAAAACGCCGCTCAAAGGCAGCTTCATAAACACCTTCTTAGACTTACCTGCTGGAATCGCCTTGGGCACATGATCGCCAGACTTCCACAGGGATTTTTCAATCGCTCGCCTATCTGATGCGGTAACAGCATCGGCTGCCGCAAACTGCTGCTGCTCTGTGCCGAAGCCGAGTGCCGATTCGTTGAGCTTCTTCTCGGTAGGCATCAAGCGCGTAAAACCCTCCACGGTCCTCCCATAATGCTCCAGATCCTCCACGCCGGTGCTCGCAATTCGACACTGATAGCGTTCGAAAAGGCAGTGCGCGCCGGATGTAGCAGGATAAAGAGCCTTACTGTTGTCTAGGTTGTTCACGTCGAAGCTGAGGATGACGGACCCTGGGTCGCAAAACTCAGTGCTAGAGGCAATATTCCACTTGGCAACCTGCACGCCAGCAGGGCTGCAGGAGACCTGAGAACTGAAAATTGTAGCAGACCTCCTGTTCTGAATGTAACTGGCACCAGCACCGACTGTGAGTGAGAGAGGCGGGATGAGGATATCTTCGTTGGCTGCGAGGAGTGCTTCCATTCGTCTTTATTGTATCATATACATTTTTTGTTCAAGCAGTCGCGGCACGAGGAAGAGTGATGTTGAAGCTGCCCGCCTGAATGGATCGCTTGACACTCCTCTCGTTTTCCACGCGCATGTCGTTGTAAATATCATCAACCTGCCGTTTCAGGTCAAATTGATCCAGTCTAGGAGGGTTGTTTGTCTTACTGCGTGCAATGATGTCCAGCCCTCGCTGCATCTCTCTAGCCAACTCGTTCCGGGTTGCGACTCTCCTTCCAGTTTTGGCTCGATATTCGCGATGCAGGGCTTCTTTCGCCAACTCCGCCGAAGGGTTTGGACGTGTCCTCCCACTGCTTGCAAACTCGGCAGGACGTTTTCGGTCAACAAACTCTTCAGGACCAAATATGAGCGGCCTTGCATCCAGATAGGATTGTCTCCGTTGCGACTTCGCCCTCTTCGCTGCTCTCCGCTCCTGGTCAAGATCCCCCGAAGGATTGGTTCGATTACGCTTCGTAGAAGGTACATCTTCCAAAGCAGTCTCAGCATCTCGTTTACTTGACCTAGCGATATCTGGTCCGTGCATGAGGGGACGCTCTGCTATGATAGCCTCCCTCTTCTCTTTCTTGCTGAGCTGTCGAGGTGGCTCTTGACGAGGAGGTTCAGGCACTGGCATCGGAGCTGTGACACCTCCCGCGAACGAGACCTTCTTCGATCCTTTCTCGAACTTCTTGCGAATTTCGCTGACAGGAGTTGCACTGGACGCAGCAGCCTTTCTCATCCAAGGTGGTAGGGTTCCAGGCTCGTAGTCGGGAGGCGGTAACGGTGGCCGATCGGGAGGCGATGAGGAGCCGGGAGGAGGCGGAAGTGCTGCTGCTCCGACTGACTGTTGAATCGTCTCTCTCATCGAGTTTCCGTGGTGCGCCATCAGATCTTGTAGGGTGCGCCGCTCTCCCGCCATGGCGTTCCTGACTGCCTGAGCCACGTCGTTAGCCTGCAATGCTGGCGGAGCTGGGGGCGGCGGTGACGGTGGTAGTCCGGTGATGTGGAAGGGATTCGCCCTGCGCTCGGCGTACAGCATATTGGCTACCGCTTCGGCCACGATGACCCGCCTCTCACCGACGTCTCGCTCCTGGTTCAGTCGCGATAACTCGGCCTGTAGGCGGATCTGATTCACCTCTGCCGTCTGGGCTGGAGTAGTCCCGGCGAAGCTGCCCACTCTCACCGCTCCAGCGCCTGGCATGGGGTCGTCGTCGTCGTCATCGTCGCGAGGACCTCGTCGGGGGCTTCGTGTCCTGTCATCGGGGCGACCGCCGTCCCTCTTGAAGTCGAAGCCCCTCTCTTGCGTCGTAGATCGTTCAGGTGCTCGGCCTCTAGGCCTACCCCCAGGCGATCCCGAAGGACCGGGGGCTCCTGGGTTTCCCGGAGGCCCCTGACTACCAGGCGGCCCCTGACTACCAGGCGGGCCCTGACCACCAGGCGGCCCCTGACTACCAGGCGGTCCGGGCATGGCTTGAACAACTTGTGGAGGTAGTCCCGTTTGGGCCGCCACTTGCTCCAGATTCATCCTATTTTCCGCAACCAGCTGGCCCCGTATCTGCTCTTGCTTCATATCTTCGTACACGGTCTCCTTCAGGCGTTCGAAGTAGGGACTCTGCACAAATCGTGACGCTTGACGGGACATGCCGGGCATAACTACCTTGTCAGCATCCTCGTTCTGACGACGCAGGAGGTTGACCGTTTCATCGTACGAGAGTTGCCTGCGGAATCCAGAACGATCTGCTATGCTCATTTCCCTTTAGTGTTGTTTTTAGTTCACGAGTCTTTGCGCAGAACTCACCTTCGCTTGACGCGGACCAGGCCCGGTTGGAATACGGCCTGAGTATTGACTCTCCAATTCGCCCAGGACCTTCGACAGATTACTCAGACGCTCGGCTGCAGCGCCTTGAAGACCCAGTGGCAGTCGCTCGTGAGCTTCCCTCAGGGCTCCATATTGAATTTGAAAGTTCCTGATTTTTTCCGCATCGGCAATAGCAGTTCGTAGCTTCTTTTCCTCGAACGCTGTCTTGTGGTGGTTGACGCTATTCTCCATTCGGATACGTAAGGCCCTCAGCTCGGCGTCTGGATCGACTCTCCTCTTCATTTTGTTCTGTACGCAAGATTTACCTCCCGAAGCCCCGCGAGGTGTTTACCTCCCGAACCAGCTTGCGTATTTATCTGTCTTGCGTTGCAATCTTGACTGGTCGTAGGAACGCACGGCCCGCATTAGTCGCAATGAGTGCAACTCTTGGAGAGACGCTTCATCCTCAGAGGAAGACTCCGTGTCCAGGCGTGCTAGCTCTACTGCACGCTCTTGCACGCGCGCTTTGGCTTTCGGTTTGGGCTTAGCTCTAACCTTGGTGTCTTTTTTGCCCACAGGTCGTCCCATCTTAGCCTTGGGTTTAGCTACGGCTTTCTCCTCCTCAATTGCTTCCGGAGCAGACTCCTCCTGAATTGCTTCAACAGGCTCTGTGGGTACGTTATAGTCCACTGTCTCCACAGGTACCTCGACGATGCCAGACATTTAATAAGACATTTTATTACATTTCACAACTTGTCGTGGAAAACTAATGAAAAACTCCAGTGGTGACCTTGGAGATCGACGGTGTTTCCGTTATCGTCGGCCAAACGGAATTCCATAGAACGCAAGGAGCGGGCTCCTACCTCCACGTTGTCCCAAGAGGTCGTGTGGCGATCCACTGCGAGAGAATTCTGGACGGCATCTACGACGACCCTGCGTATGACATCGCTCTGTCCCCGGCAACCGAAACTACTTCCTGGATCAGCAATGTCACTGTGTATGTAACAACAGTGATGTCTTTGCACATCGATGACAGAATCTCCCAAGGTAAACTGTGTCGTGGATGCGACTAATGGAACAGTGCCAAGGAATCCACACAACTTCCCGGCGCTCTTGGTATCATTTAGATCCGTTTGGTAGACTCCTTGATCCACATTCCAACTCTCCAAGGCACCGTCGGGATAGATTCTCACTTGCGACGCGTTGGGAGCTGACAGCGACACCTTGAGCTTCGAGGACGCAAGGTCAAACTCGACCGTTAGTGCCGTCCCGTACGTTCCAGCAGCTTGCATTTTAGTCTGTACTTCGCTGGCGAGCGTCAGACCATTGTATTGTCCATTGGCGATCACCGCTTGCCTAGGAGTGATGACGGCGCCTCCTCCTGGGCTGGAGACAACCTCTTCTAGGAAACGGATCGTGTTGTTGTCATTCGTCGCCGAAAAAAACACATTAGGTACTAACACACAATCAATGTATACCTGGGAATCGGGTATGTCCACTGTCTCAGGGATTTGCCACACGAAATTCTCGTTCGTGCCTGCTGTTCGGTGTCTGCTATCAACGTAAAGCTTCATTTATTATCTACTAGAGATTAAGCTCAGGAACCGCTTGTCGGAAGTGTCCGACTGTGCGCTCCACATTTCTACCATAGTCAATTGCTTGACCTCTTGCTCTGGAATACTCGTTGGCTACACGCATACCACTCTCGAGAGCACGTCCTTGAATCAAACCTGTCGAGGCTCCAGCGCCTAGGAGACGTCCGCCGATGTTCGCGACCCTATCCACCGTGTTCAAGAACTTATGTCCGTGTGACCAGGCTTGTCCCATAATGCCTTTAAAGGAACCCCATGCGTTAGATACGTCTTGTTCTGTGAGCCACATTTCCTAAGAGGCAATATATTAGAGAAGAGCGACTGCGGGTGCGAAGGCGGCTACACTTCTGAGACCCGTCCCTACCGCTGAAATTAGATCGTAGCCGCCCTTGAGAGTAGCAGCCGTTGCGACCGCCCCCTCTAAAATATGAAGACCTCCTTCCAGACCTTTTTGTAGAGCGTGACCAGTGTCAGCGAGATAATGGTTCCAGAGCATTTTACTTTATGTTGGGAAATTCGGTGTGCCGGCGTCTGATGGGAATGCGGGGGCTCCCTCCTCTGGCGGCACTGGTATGAATTCCACTTCTTGTGGACACATGTGAAGAGCGCAATGATCCTTCCTACGTGCGGTTACGAGCACGGTATACAATCCTGCTTTGCTTGTTCCAAGGACGACTCTGTTGGCGTCCTCGAAATCTAGATCGGCCCAGCATAGACCGAAGTGACGAACTGGGGACGCGACACACATTACGTGCGATGCTAAATGCTTGAAGAACTCCGGCATCTCGAGAATGTTGTTGCCCTGTATCGCCTTCACTTGTCTGCGGTATAGCAAACTTCCACCGACCTCATCGGATTCAGTGACCCAGTGACGAAGCTTCATGCCTTGCTCTGCTTTGATCGGATCTGGATGATCGATTAGAAAGCTTTTCGTAGCAGCCGTCAGAGACCCCGAAATTGTGCAAGAACCTTGAACACAAAGAGCCTGTGCAGGGTTCTGGTCTCCGATTCCGACGCGTCCTAGTGGAGTGATGAGTATATCAGGCAAGCGTCCGGTTCCCGTGGCTTGTTCAGGCAAGGCATTCAGAGTTCCGCCCCATAGACCCAAACCGGCAGTATTTGCATTTTCGATGAGTCCAATCCCGTAATAATATCGACCCCCTAGAGATAGACTTTCATATGCGGCGATTCGGTGTTTTGAGCTGGTAGCAGGGGCGGAATCGCCAGTACTGATCCCCGAAGGTCCATCAACCATATCAGTTACCTTGTTCAATTCGCCACTGACGTCTTGTAAACCCCACATCAAACCTCCTGAAACGTTACGACTGAGCGAGGTTACTGCTCCATTTGAATCTACAAGTTTCAATTCTGCGCGCTCTTCAGTTCCAGTGAGAGCCAAGCTGACTGTGCCTAGATTGTTGCTGGACAGGGCGAACAGTCCGGCTCCGACTGTGAGATTGCTTGGCTTCCAAAGTGTCGAGAGAGTTGACCCAGTCAGTTGTAAAGGTAATGTCGCCGTCAACGTATTCTGCTTGAATGACAACTGAAAATTCAATACAGCGATTGTGCTATATGACTGGAGTGTTAGGGCGACCGCTGCCGGTGTCGTAAACAAAGTGCTGAGAAATACAGGATCGATATACAGCTGAAGTGTTCCTGCAGGGTCATTCGCGGTGGCAAGAAGGCCGGGATGTGCTGTGACGGTTGATGGTAGCCACAAAGACTCAATAGTCAGGGATTGAGCTTGTCTAGTCAGCTGCATTGGCAGAACCCAGTTAAAAGATGTGATTGTGTCAACAGCCATCTGCACCGCGCCGCCATCCCAAAGAAGCTTCCCTGTAGCATTTTGGGTCAATGCTTTCTCAGTGGAAACGTCGTTATTGTGACGAAGCGTGAGAGACTGAAAGTATGCAATTGCCGCAGAAACGTCTGCAGTGGTCTGACTGCGAGTAGTCAAAATACTAGTATCGACGTTAAAAATCACCACACCAGTGGATGGATTACCTAGCGAAGTTATACCACAATTAGTGGCCGCATACACAGAGTTGGATATATGCGCCTTCATAACCGGCAAGGTTACAATACCAGCGCCTGCGTAGGACTGGCTGGAAATGCTCAAATTCCCTCCGTTGTCCGCATCAATCCAAACACGAACTCCTTGTGGGGTCTGTAGAGTCAGGGTTCCAGTAGTCAAATCGAAGCCACTGTGGTCCACGGCGGCAAGTCCTAAGTGGTTTGCTTCGTGTGTCGTGGAAATCTTGGATGCGAGGAGAGCTGTCAGACCCGTGGTATCTGTATACGCCGCCAAAGCGTTATTCAGAGCTAACGTAGTAGCGTAGGATGAGAGGTTGATTGACAGGACCCCTCCTGATAGACTGAGGGGTGCACTGGGTGTGAAAGTGGTGCCACCGCCTGCGCCTATAGACAAATTATCAAGGACCGTGTTCAGCTCTTGTAAGGTCCCTCCTCGCAGGAAGTGCAATATATCAAACCTCCCCGATGCGACTCCTGTGACCAATTGGTTCTCCATTTATATTAAAGGATGGATGAAGTTGGGAGAGATCCTAATCGTTGGGTTCTCTTCCCCATCGAGCATCCGGACATCTGGAGTCGCTACAAGCAGGCACAAGCTTCCTTCTGGACAGCGGAGGAAATAGACTTCGGAGGCGATATCAAGGACTGGGAGAATCTTAGCGAAGGTGAGCGGCATTTCATAAAACACGTCCTAGCCTTCTTCGCCGCATCGGATGGAATCGTCATCGAGAATCTGGCCAGTCGCTTCCTGGCCGAGACGGCCATCCCTGAAGCCCGCAGCTTCTACAGCTTTCAAGGAATGATGGAGAACATCCACAGCGAGACCTATTCGCTACTGATTGACAACCTGATCAAAGATCCTGCAGAAAAGCAGAACATGTTCAACGCCATTGAAACGATGCCCTGCGTTAGGAAGAAAGCCGATTGGGCGTGTAAGTGGATGGAGTCCTCAAACAATTTTGCTACACGACTCGTGGCATTCGCCTGTGTTGAGGGGATTCTCTTCAGTGGCTCGTTCTGCGCCATCTACTGGCTGAAGAAGCGGGGTCTGATGCCTGGTCTCTGCTTCAGCAACGAATTGATCGCAAGGGATGAAGGAATGCATACGGATTTCGCATGTCTGATGTACAGCAAATTGCTCCCACTTACTCAGGAAGTTGTGCAGGACATCGTCAGGGAGGCCGTGACAGTGGAGAAGGAATTCATATGCGAATCGCTGCCCTGCTCCCTGATAGGGATGAATGCGCCGCAGATGGAGCAGTACATCGAATGCGTCGCCGACCGTCTGCTGGTCTCCTTGGGATGTTCGAAGCTGTATCGCGCCAAGCAACCGTTTGATTGGATGGACATGATCAGCATGCAAGGTAAAACCAACTTCTTCGAGAAGCGCGTAGGAGAGTATCAACGGGCCAAGACTGGAACCTTCTCGACTGATGTAGACTTCTGAAGTGGCTGCATATCTAAAAGCACATGGAGAATGTTAGGCAGGTCTTTGAGGAGCTCAACTTCCCTAGCGCTCCCATTCTGAAGAGAGCGCTCGCACGCAGGAATATCGAATTTGACACTAAAGAGGTCGACGCTCTAGTGAAGGGTGAGACGGTGAGGCAAGTGCAGGCTCCGACGTATCGGTATACTGGTAAGATTGTGAGCCCTTCTCTCAACGATCTGTTGTTTGCAGACCTCATCGATTTCACGGCCGCTCCCAGCGATGGAGGTAAACGCGTAGGGTTGAAGCCGACTGAGGATAACGAGAGATACATTCTAGTTGTGCAGAGAGTGTTTGATCGGAAGCTTTACACAGCCGCATTGACAAATAAGCGGACTGAGACGGTGGCGGAAGCTTTCAAGGACATCCTCGTAGACATAGGGGCTAAGGTGCGTAAAATTTCTACGGACATGGGTCCCGAGTTCGGAGAAGCGTTCAAGGAACTAATGAAGCAGGAAGGTATCCTAACACATGAGAAGCGCAAGAATGATCTTCACGCTATTGCCACCATCGACGTTGCGATCGGGAATCTCAAGAAGGCGCTGGCGAGAGTGGCGCGAAAACGTAAAACGGACGACTGGGCCGATCTCCTTGCAGAGGTCACACGTGGGCAAAACGAAATCCCAAACAAGAGCTACTTAGATGAGAATGCTCCCAACGACGTTGAAGGCGATGAGGATCTAAGAGCCACCCTGCGAAAGAAGAACAAGGAATTCGAGGAAATCAACAAGGCTGCGAGAGAGAAGCGTGGACAGACATTGGAGAGAGCTGGTCAGTTCAGGGTGATGATGGACACTGGTAGGCGGTTCGTTCGGGGCTTTAAGCCGAGATGGTCGGAGCGAGTGTATAAAATAAGTCGCTTAGACGGGGCGTTCGTATACGATGAGAATGGTAAGGAACATCTAACCAAATTTGTTCAGCCCGTTACTGGAAATCCTGAGACTCTGCAGCCAAGGAAGATAGAGCAAGGAGGTAGCGTGCAGACTGCTGGGTTTCAGCGAACCATTCTGGAAGATCTCGCAAGTCAGGCGAGGAGATGGATTGGAGACAGGACCGTGACGACCCTTCAACTGAGCGCGATGCTTGCAAGGAGTGGGTTCAAGGAAGCGGCAAAGCGAGCCAGAATCAATATGCGAACGTCTGTCCTGAATTTCCTGAAGCTGTTTCCTGATATCTTCGTGGTGGAGACTGATGGACAAAATACGTTGGTTCGAGTTCTACGTGCTCAGCCAGCGTTCGAGGGGGCACAACGCTTGAGAAGACGCGTATGAATAAATGCCCGAGAGAGTTGAGATTACACAGTCTAAGAAACCGGAGAAAAGACTCAAGGCACAGTTCGCCACAAAATCGGTACACTTCGGAGCTAAGGGAGGCTCAACGTTCTTGGAGCATGGTGACGCTACTACGAAGCGCAACTGGGAGAAGCGTCACATGGTCAGGGAGGATTGGAAAGACTATGACACCGCCGGTGCACTCTCGAAGCATGTTCTGTGGAATCGTACAACGATCTCAGCTAGTCTTAGGGATTTGAACGCCCGCCAGAAGCAGTACAAGTTCGTGTTGAAGAATTAACCTGTCCACACGGGGCCACACAGAGGGGACAGTTTTTGCCGAAGTCCT
>Ga0308017_1000710_pt1 | contig 9872 bp, 10 predicted proteins | sample Neamet280_FD_203145 | JGI IMG/M metagenome (GOLD analysis project Ga0308017, IMG submission 203145) | Marine microbial communities from water near the shore, Antarctic Ocean - #280 | ecosystem: Environmental > Aquatic > Marine > Unclassified | place: Southern Ocean | collected 2014-10-01
ACGAAGGAAGCCAAGGGATCAGCGGGCGCATTACCGCACAGACCTTCGATGATTCGAAAGTAGCGGCGGCGGCCTGGTGTGGTGATCTCAATGTCCACGCCTACGCTGTGCCAGTCATTACTTACCAGCAGCAGGGCAACTGCCCCGCTATAGCTCACAGACACCGGCGGTGCTGGTCTACCGCCTTCCATGCAGCAGATACGGTGACCGTGAGCGGAGCGCAGGCTCTGCCAGTTCCAACTGCTGAAGAGTTCCTCCACGCCATGTCGCAGCAGTTTGCGCTTTTCACGGGCATCGTCACAGGCCTCATCGGCGATTAGTATGTGCAGGCCGGAGATCGAGGTGGGAATGTGCTCTGTGAGGTCGACGATGGAACTCATGGCTGGGCTCTCAGTGCTGCTGGAGTAAACAGGTTGGCGGGCAGTTCCGCTGGTTGCAACTTGGTGTAACGGATCAGTGAGTAGCGCGTGCTATCGTTGGGATCGACAAAGCGCAACTCTTGAATCTGCAGGTAACCGTCGATGCTTACCGGTTTGCCGAAATAAACCGTCTTGAAAATCTTGCCGCTGGGATACAGGAAAACAGCTCTAAGGGGGTGATGATTGGCAGAATCGACGGTGAGCTCAACGTCGCGGTACGCACTGGCCTGATCACGAGCGGTGAGCCGTAGCTGGATCTGCCCAGGCTCGGGTCGGCGGACCTGCTGGACCCGGTAGTCCTCGGCGAAGCGCAACCGCCCAATGTCGCCGAAGCTGGCCTGGCCCAGCATGCGCTGCAGCGGGGTCAGACGGATGGGGCTGGCGGTGCCGGGCATGTAGAGCCAGTAGGCGTCGTCGGTGAGCAGCACCCGCTGACCCTTGCGGGGGCCGCCCAGGGTCTCCACCCGGCGGGCGCCGGTCCGGGAGAACTCCACGGCGAAGGGGATCTCCGGCGCCACCGTGCCGCCCGCTACCAGAGTTACGCCTACGCGCATGCGGCCTTCGGCCACCGGCGCGCGCAGGCGGTCGACGCTGCGCAGGATCTTGCTGAGCTCTTCAGCCGGCGGCGCCGGAGCGGCCTCCCGGGCCGAGCTGGCGCTGGTCAGCGCCAGGCCCAGCAGCAGGGCGGCCAGGTCGAGGGCTCGCTTACTCATGGCCCAGGGCCTCCACGATCGGCATGCGGGAGGCGCCGTGGGCGGGCACCAGCGCGCCGAGCAGACCGCAGACCACCATGGCGGCGGCGATGCCCAGGTAGACCGCGGGCTCGATGAAGATCACCAGCGGGTAGGGCGCGGTGCGGCCCGGCGCCGGCGGCATCTGAATGCCGGAGAGGTTGATGACCACCGCCAGCGCCGCGGCCAGCGCCAGGCCGATCAGGGCGCCGAGGATACCGATGATGGTGCCTTCCAGCGCGAAGCTGGCGCGGATCTCGCCGGCGGAGAAGCCGATGGCGCGGGTGGTGCCGATCTCCTTGATGCGCTCGAACACCGTCATCATCATGGTGTTGGAGATCGACAGCAGCACCACGACCACGATGATGGCGCAGAGGATGCTGAAGATGTTGCGGTAGAGCGTCACCACCTGCTGGTAGTAGGGATCCAGGGCCTTCCAGTCGCGGATGTCCAGCTCCGGCAAGGCCTGTTTCAGCTGGGCCAGCACGGTGTCGGTCATGGCCGTGTCCTGGAGCACCACCACGATGCGGCTGACCTTGTCGGTATCCAGCAGCGACTTGGCCACCGACAGGGGCACCATCACCGCCCGGGCGTCCTTGTCGGGCACGCCGGTGGAGTAGGCACCGGTGCCGACTACGTCGACGGCGTTGATGCTGCCGCTGGCGGTGGTGCCCACCAGGGTCAGCAGATCGTCGGGCCGCCAGCCGAGCTTGCTGGCCATGAGCTTGCCGATCAGCGCTTCGAAGCGGTCTTCTTCCTTGAGCCCCAGGGCCGTGCCGGCGGTCACCGGCGCGAACACCGTGGACAGCCGCTGCTCCTGCATCGCCTCCACGCCCCGGCCCACCACGGCCACCGTGGTGTTGCCCTTGGCGGCCAGGCCGTCGAAGAGGATGCGGCGCATGGCGAAGCGCACACCCTCGGTGCGGCCGAGAACCTGGAACACCCGCTCCTGGGTGGCGCCGTCCAGGCCATGGCCGATGTCGGTGTCGTTCTCGAAGCCGCCGGGGGCGGCGATCTGGATGTGGCCCACGTCAGCCCGGATGGTGCTCTCGCCCAGCCCGAAGAAGGTAGCCAGCATGAAGCCCAGGGTGGTGGCCAGGGCCACCGCGCCGATGGCCACCACGCCGCCGGCCATCAGGCTGCGCCGGCCGTTGCGCACGACGTTCCGCCATGCGTAAAGAAGCCACTTCATCCGTTGATCCTCCCGTCTTCCAAGGGAATGATGGTAGGAAAGTGCGGCATCAGACGGTGATCGTGGGTCGAGACGATGAACGTCGTTCCGGTCTTCTCGCGCAGCTCCAGCATCAGCTCTATGAGCTTGAGCGCGTTGTCGGCATCGAGGTTGGCGGTGGGTTCATCGGCCAGCACCAGCTTGGGCCGGCGCACCAGGGCGCGAGCCACCGCCACCCGTTGCTGCTGGCCGCCGGACATCTGCTGCGGCCGATGGTGTAGACGCTCGGCCAGCCCTACCATCGCCAGCGCCTCCTCGGCTCTGCGGAGGCGCTCCTTGGCGCTCATCGGGTGGTGGAAGAGCGCGAGCTCCACGTTCTCCACCGCGCTCAGCGCCGGCACTAGGTTGTAGCTCTGGAACACGAAGCCGAACGACTCGCGGCGCAGGTGCAGGCGGGTCGCCTCGTCCTGGGCGTCGATCACTTGGCCCTCGAAGCGGAGGCTTCCCTCCGAGGGCGTATCCAGCAGGCCGATGATCTGCAGTAGCGTGCTCTTGCCGCTGCCCGAGGGCCCGGTCAGGGCGCAGAAGTCCCGGGGGTGGATGGTCAGATCCACCCCGCGCAGGGCCTGCACCGTGGCGTCGCCTTCGCCGTAGCGCTTGACGATGCCCATCAGGACCATCAAGGGACTGGCCGCCGCCACATTGGGGCGGGCAGCCAGCATGGAGGGTCTACTTACGCTCATTGAACTCCCTCCGGGCTTCGCGCTCGTTCAGCGCCACCGCGCGGGCCAGCAGCGCGTCGGACTCCGCCTTGTTGCCGTCCTGGTGGGCGTAGGCGGCGGCGATGGCCAGCGCCCGGGCCTGCAGGCTGGTCTCCAGGCTGGCGAAGGTGGGCAGGGCGATCAGCCGCCTGATCTGCTGCCGGGCCGCCGCCGCGCGGTTGAACATGGAGGGCAGCCGGGAGTTGGTGAAGGCGGCCACCAACAGAATCTCGGCCTCGCCGTCCAGCCCGTGGTCCTTGGCGTCCTTTGCCTCGGCCACCGCGGCGTCCAGCATGTCCATGCCCCTGTTGACGTAGCGCAGCTTGTTCCAGGGCATCCACGCATCGCCGCCCATCATGGTCAGCAGACTGCCCTTGTACGCGCGGGCGACGGCGTCTTTGGGGTCGGCGGCCAGGATGGCCTCGGCGGCGGCCATGGCGCGGTTGACGGTGTCACCGCGCTCGGCGACGGCGATCTGGTAAAGCTTGCGAAGATCCATGAACGAACCGTCCTTATTCGCTGAAGCAGTGGTAGGGATGACGCTGGCCGCCAGCAGGGCGGCGGCGGTGATCAGGCGAACTCGCCTGGCGAATGCGTTCATTGCGGAAACTCCTCGGTTGGTAGTGAGGCGATGCGCTCGGCCAGATCCGCCGGCAGCGGCACGATCTGCTGCGATTCCTTGTGAAAGCAGGCGGTGGCCACGTCCAAGTTGGCGGCCAGGCGGCCGTCGACGCTGATCTGCGAGCGCCACCAGACCTGGGAGGCGCCGACCTTGAGCACCGAGCTGGTGATCTCGGCCTGCTGGTGGAGCAGCACCGGCACCCGGTAGTCGGCCCGCACCCGGTTGACCAGCAGCAGGATGCCGTGGCGGCGCTCCACCTCGCCCAAGTCGATGCCTGCGGTGGCGATGAACTCGGTGCGGCTGCGCTCGGCGATGTCGAGGTAGCGCGCGTGGTACACCACGCCCATGGCGTCGGTGTCGGCGTACACCACCCGGTAGCGCATGGCGTGCTGGACGGCGGGGCGGGCCAGACGGCCCACCCGCAGTTCCGGCTGCGCGATGGGGAGGTTCTGCATGGCTCAGCCCTCCACCGCCACCACCGACGCGAAGGACACGCCGGTGAGGTCGATGCCGGCGCACAGCACCACCCGCGGCCGCGCCGCACCCAGCTCGGCCGGCAGGTTCTCCGTCGACACCAGGGTGGCGGCGCTGGCCAGCATGGCGATGGGTGTGTGAGCCGGGCCGTAGCCGCTGTTGGCCATGCCAAGGAGGCGCGGCGGCTGGGCGCCGAACACCGCCTCGATGGCGCGGGATTCGGCGCGGGCGGTATATCCCGGGCCGGCACCATGGCAGATCACCGCATCGACGTCCTCCGGGCACAGGCCGGCGCGGGCGAGGGCCGCGACCATGGCCCGCTGCAGAGCCGCGCCGGAGCGGGAGACGCCAGTGTGGGTACCGTCCTGGTACTCGGCGAAGGCCCGCACCTCCGCCAGGGGCCGGTGGCCGCGCTCGCGGACCGCTTCGGCCGCTTCCAGCAGCAGGGCGCAGGCGCCCTCGGCGAAGTTGACCCCGGTCTGGCCGTCGAAGGCCCGCACCGGATTGGGGGTGACCACTCCGGCGTGGGCGTAGAAGCGCTCCAGCAGCTCTGTATGCTCATCGGCGCCGGCGCAGACCACCCGGTTCTGGCGGCTGTCGGCCACCAGGCTGATGGCGTAGCCCAGGGCGCCGGCGGGGCCGCACAGGGTGGCGCTGTAGCCCTTGAGGCCGTAGCAGATGGAGACTTGGCCAGCGGGGGCGTTGTTGGTGGTGTGGGGGAAGTACTGGGCGCTGGCCAGCCCCGGCGAGTGCACGAATACTGACTCCATGAACTTCTCGGTGGAGCGCTGGGCGCCGGTGACCACGCTGAAGATCAGCCCGGTCTCGGCGTGCATGGCCTCGGGTAGGGCGGCGGCGGCCAGGGCCTCGCCGGTGGCGCTCACGGCGTACTTCACCATGGGCGAGGCGCGGCCCACCTGGCGCTTCAGGTGGGTCGGCAGGCGCGGGTCGCTCACCAGGAAGCGGGCGGCCTCCGGTTCAGGGCGGCGGCTCAGCCCGGCCCGGGCGGCTATGCCACTGGCATCGTAGCTGTTCAGCAGCCCCGCGCCGGAGATCACCACGCGGCGCTTGGCGGTGCGCCGGGCGGCGCCCTGGGCCGGGCCGGTGGGATGGCGGCGGAAGACCACCGAGGCGTTGTTGCCGCCGAAGCCGTAGTTGTTGCAGACGAAGGTGTCGACTTCCGCCTCGCGGGCGGCGTTGGGCACGTAGTCCAGCGCCTCGCAGCCGGGGCGCAGGGTCTCGAAGCGCAGGGTCGGCGGGATCTTGCCGCGCTCCGCCATGCCCAGCACCAGGGCGGTCTCGATCACGCCGCTGGCGCCCAGGGTGTGGCCGAAGGTGGACTTGGAGGTGGACAGGGGCACGCTGGTGCCGAACAGGGCGGCGATGGCGCGGCTTTCGGCCACGTCGTTGGCGTCGGTGCCGGTGCCATGGGCCGAGATGTACTGCACTTCCTCGGACTTGACGCCGGCGTCGGCCAGGGCGGCCTGCAGCACGCGGCGGATGCCGTCGCCGTTGTCGTCGGGGGCGGTGGCGTGGTGGGCGTCGCCGCTCAGGGCATAGCCCAGGATCTCAGCGTGCACCGCCGCGCCGCGGGCGGCGGCCCGGTCCAGGCGCTCGAGCACGAACACGCCGGCGCCTTCGCCCAAGGTGATGCCGGGCGTGCTGGAGAAGGGTCGGGCGCCTTCCGGCGCCAGGGCGCGCAGGCTGTTGAAGCCAGCCATCACCGCCAGCGACACGGTATCGGTGCCGCCGGTGATCACCAGGTCGGCCTCGTTGTTGCGGATCAGGTCGGCGGCGATGCCCATGGCGGCGGTGCTGGAGGCGCAGGCCGAGGAGACGGTGCGGCGCACGCCCTTGGCGCCGATGGCTGTGGCCACGGCGGCGCTGATGTGGCTGGCCGGGATGGCCAGGATGCGGCGCGGGTCCTGCTGCTCCAGCTCACCGGCCAGCGCGGCCGTGTAGAGCTCCTCGGTGGTCACCAGCCCGGAGTGGGAGGTGCCCAGCACCACGGCGATGCGCTCCGGCGCGTAGGCCTTGAGGTCCACGCCGGCCTGCTCCAGGGACTTGGCCAGGGCGTCCAGCAGATACCACGCGGCCCGGTCCATCCACTTGCGGCGGAAGCTGGCGGCCTGGAAGCCGGCATCGGCCTCGGCTGGGTAGGCGCAGGCCAGGCTGGTCTCGCACCAGCTGGTGTCGAAGCGGGTCACTGGGGTAAAGCCGTGCTCGCCGGCCTCGACCCGCTCGGAGAGCTTCGCTACGTCATCGGCCATGGGTGTGACTAGGCCGACGCCAGTCACCACGGCGCGCCGGGCGCCCAATTCGTAGGCTTTGTCGGCCTGGGCGGCGCCCTGGCCCTGAATCAAGGCGTTCTCTTCGGGTTGCATTCTCATCGGTGAAACCCGCCGTCGATACGGATGACCGCGCCGTTGACGTATGTGGATTGCTGGCTGGCGAGGAAGGCGGCGGTCTTGGCCACGTCCTCGGGTTCGCCCATGGCGCGCAGGGCGGTGCTGTCCAGGATGTGCGCGTAGGTGCTCTGGGGCAGCGCGGTCACCATGTCCGTGCGGATGAAGCCCGGGGCAATAGAGTTGACCCGGATCCCGTAGCCGCCCAGCTCGCGGGCCAGCAGGCGGGTGAGGCCGTTGATGCCGCCCTTGGTGGTGGAATAGACCACCTGGCCCTCCTTGCCCGACACCGCGGCCAGGGAGGAGAGGTTGACGATGGTGCCGCGGCTCTCCCGCAGCAGCGGGATGGCGGCCAGGCACAGGCGCAGGGTGCCCACCAGGTTGGTGTCCACCACCGGCTCGTAGTCGGCCCGGTCAAGGGCGGCGAAGGCGCCGTCGAAGGTGCGTCCGGCGTTGTTGATGAGGCTGTCCAGGCGGCCGAAGGTCTCCTTCAGGAGGGCGATCAGGCGGCTGACCGACTCCGGCTGGGTGAGGTCCGACTGCACCACATAGGCATCGGCGCCGGTGGTGGCCAGCAGCCGGCGGGTCTCCTCGGCGGCGGCTTCGTCGCCCCTGTAGGTGACCATCACCTTGGCTCCCTGCTCGGCCAGGTGCAGGGCGATGGCTCGCCCTATGCCCCGGGTGCCACCCGTGACCAGGCAGACGCGTCCTTTCAGAAACGATGTGCTCATTTTCGTTATTTGTTGTTTTCTCGTTCGTTGCTCAGGCGATCAAATGGCCCTGGTTAATTCCCATGCCCGCTCCCACCACGGCGCCGGAAAACGCCAGCCGGTCCTTGCGGATGAACGGCACCAGCATTTCGATGATGTCCTCGGCGGAATTGGGCTTGTAACGCATGGCGTAAGACTTCAGCGAAGCGGCGGCCTGGCGGAACATCGGCCTGGCCGTTTCGTCGGCGATCGGCTGGGCGAACAGCGTGTTGATCGCGATATCCATCCGCGAATACTCCTTGGCCAGGGAGCGCACCGCGCTGGCCCGGGCTTGGGCCAGGATGGGGCAGGCCGGGGTATCCAGGTGGTAGGAGAAGCTGTCATCGTAGTCGCACACCCACAGCTGCCCGCCGCCGGCCTGCATCAGCAGCTTCAGCGCCGCCTGGGCCTGGGCCAGGAAGATCTTAGTGCGGCTGGCCACATGACCGAGTAGCGCACCGCCCTGGGTCTCCAGGTCACCGGCCAACAGCCGGAACTCGTTGCCCTCCAACGGGGTGAACACTACCCGCAGGGGCGAGCCGGGACGCAGCACGCGGTCGCTAATCAGCTCCGGAGCAGCGGTTTCATCCAGGCAATCCACTTGGAAATTGCCGGCGTTGAGCTGTTCCACCAGGCGATTGCGCAGCGTGCCGCGCTCGCCGATTACGATCACGTTGATTCTGGAAATCATGCGGCGACACTCCAGTTTTCATCGGCTTTCAGCGCGGCCACGGCGTAGTTCCAGGAGGTGGTTTCGACGGATAGCACGCCGATGGAATGGCCGGGCTTAATGCGGCCGCGCTCCTGGGCAATATCGAGGGCCATGAACATGGCCGCGGCGGGGATATTGCCGGTTTCGTTGCCGTAGTAGCAGAACACCTCCTTGGGCAGGCCGGAGCCGTTGTCGGTAACCAGGTCGATCATGGACTGGTTGACCTGGGGAATGATGGTCACGTCGAAACTCTTCGGCCCCTGGCCGGTGCCGTTGAACAGGTCCTCGTAGGCGCGGCCCACCACCTGGGGCAGGGTCTTGCGGATGGCCCGGTGGTCGTGCCTGGTGTCGATGCCGCCGCCGTCGCGGTTGTAGAGGGCGAAGCCCGCCCGTTCGCCGGCGAAGCAGGACTTGGTGGCGGTGTAGGAAATGGTCAGGCCGCCCCGGCCACGGGCGCGGCAGCACTCTTCGCTCTCCACCATCACGGCGCTGGCGCCGTCGGCGAACAGCAGGCCGTTGACCACGTCGGAGTAGTGGGGCGAGGCCTGGTTGAGCAGCGCCTTGAGGTAGTACTGGCTGGTGCACTCTGAGCTGACGATCAGCACCGAGCGGGCCCGGCCCGACTCCACCAGCATGGTGGCGACGTTCAGTGCCTGGATGCTGGCCGAGCAGCCGCCGCGCAGGTCGAGCAGCTGCGCATCGCCGATGTCCAGCCGCCGCTGCAGCAGCAGGGCGAAGGGCGGCAGCGAGGAGTCGGGCGTGGTGCTGTTGGTGATGATCGCGTCGATATCCCTGACAGCGACACCCGCCCGTTTGATGGCGGCAAGCGCTGCCTGGGCGCCCATCTCGGTGGTGGTCAGCGGCACTAGCGCGCCGTCCTTGCCGACGACATGCCGACGTTCACCGGTTTGGGGCTCGATCACGTAGTGGCGGGTTTCGACTCCAAAGTATTGGCGGAAGAGGTCGACTGGCAGGCCGGGCATAGCCCTGGAAATATGATCTGAATCGATCGGCTCTCCCGGCAGATACCGACCAGTTCCCGTGATCAATGCTGAGTGAGACCCGGTAGTCATGATTAGGCAACTTCCTGCTTCATGTTGGTGCTGACGAAGGCGTAGAGCCGGTCAAAGGACTTCAGGTGGGTGGCGAAGAACTCCTTGTTCGCGTCGGCGACCTTGATGCCGAAGTGGCGCTGCAGCAGGGAGATGATCTCCAGTGCGTCGACGGAATCTAGTGCCAGACCGTCGTCACCGACGAGGGTCACCGAGTCGGTGATATCCTCGAAACTGATGCCCAGGTCGGCCAGCTCGAGGCCTTCGAACAGGATCTTCCTCTTGAGGAAATCCTTGAGATCTTCGTTGTTATGGCTGCTCATCTATATCTCCTACTTGGGTTGCGTAACAGGGAACAAAACAGGATCAGTCAGTGCGCACCGACAGGGTCAGGTCGGCCCGGGCGGCCCGGGTTTCGCCGATGAAGGCCGAGCAGGTCACCACGACGAAGCCGCTGGCCAGGTTTTCCTCGGGCTTAAGCTTGGCGACCAAACGTATCTGCTCGGGCGGACGTACCGGCGCGGTGAACCGTGCCCGCTCCACAGTGGCAAGATAGCCCGGTAAGGCCGAGGGTGTCAGGATTTTTGTGTGAGGGGCCTACCATGACGACTTCCAGGAGCCCCCATGCCACGCAAGAAGACCACCCCCGCCGCGAAGCCGGACGCCATTCTTCCCGACGAGCTGCTTGAGAAGCTGATCCCCGGCCCGATGGACGCTGCCGGCGTCGAGGCCGTGTTCCAGAAGCTGAAGAAGGCCGTGATCGAGCGCGCCTTGGG
>Ga0308017_1000714_pt1 | contig 9847 bp, 9 predicted proteins | sample Neamet280_FD_203145 | JGI IMG/M metagenome (GOLD analysis project Ga0308017, IMG submission 203145) | Marine microbial communities from water near the shore, Antarctic Ocean - #280 | ecosystem: Environmental > Aquatic > Marine > Unclassified | place: Southern Ocean | collected 2014-10-01
TACGCGCACCTGCACCAGGAGCAACAAAAGGCATTGGTCGAAGCCGCCTTCGGCCGACTCAAGGGCTTCATCCTGACCAAGTGAGACGTCACGGCGCAATGGCGCGCCCGAGCCGTCGTGGGTGCGCCGGTCCTGTCATCCCCCTTTTCAAGCATTGATCGAGGAAGAACACACCATGGCCATCGTTGATGTGAAAGTGCCGCAGCTGTCGGAGTCGGTTGCGGAGGCCACCCTGTTGCAGTGGAAGAAAAAGGTCGGCGACCTCGTGGCTGCCGACGAGATCCTGATCGAAATCGAGACCGACAAAGTGGTGCTGGAAGTGCCGGCGCCCGCTGCCGGTGTGCTGGCCGAAATCGTGGTCGGTGACGGCGGCACGGTCGTGTCGGAGCAAGTGATCGCCCGCGTCGATACCGAGGGCAAGGCAGCCGCCGCGGCACCGGCGGCCGCGCCCGCCGCGACACCGGCCCCGAGCGCAGCGCAGGCGCCGGCTGCCGCCGCGCCTGCCGCGGAGGGCGGTCGTATGGTCGGGGTGGCGATGCCTGCTGCCGCCAAGTTGATGGCCGACCATGGCCTGGCACCGGGCTCTGTGGCCGGCACCGGCAAGGATGGTCGCGTCACCAAGGGTGACGTGCTGGCGGCGGTGGCGGCGCCCAAGCCCGCCGCGGCGGCGGCCCCGGCGGCCGCCATCCCCACGGGGGCGCCCACTCGTGTGCTGCCCCCCGTCAGCGCGCCGGTTGGCTTGCCCGCCGATCTGGCCAACCGGCCCGAACAGCGCGTGCCCATGACGCGTCTGCGCGCCCGCATCGCCGAGCGCCTGCTGCAGTCGCAGGCCACCAACGCCATCCTGACCACCTTCAACGAGGTCAACATGGCGCCGGTCATGGAGCTGCGCAAGAAGTACCAGGAGCGCTTCGAAAAAGAACACGGCGTCAAGCTCGGCTTCATGAGCTTTTTCGTCAAGGCCGCGGTGCACGCGCTCAAGAAGTTCCCCATCCTCAACGCCAGCGTGGACGGCAACGACATCGTCTACCACGGCTACTTCGACATCGGCATCGCGGTGGGTTCGCCGCGCGGTCTGGTCGTGCCCATCCTGCGCAATGCCGACCAGTTGAGCTTTGCCGAGATCGAGAAAAAGATCGCCGACTTTGGCAAGCGCGCGGCCGAAGGCAAGCTGGGCATCGAGGAGATGACCGGCGGGACGTTCTCTATCTCGAACGGCGGTGTGTTCGGCTCTATGTTGTCCACGCCCATCATCAACCCGCCGCAGTCGGCCATCCTGGGCGTGCACGCGACCAAGGAGCGCCCTGTGGTCGAAAATGGCCAGATCGTGATCCGTCCGATCAACTATCTGGCCATGTCGTACGACCACCGCATCATCGACGGGCGCGAGGCCGTGCTGGGCTTGGTGGCAATGAAGGAAGCGCTGGAAGACCCCGCGCGCCTGTTGTTCAACATTTGACGCGACGGAGCAGTGACACATGGCACACGCATTTGACGTCGTCGTCATCGGCGCCGGCCCCGGCGGCTACATCGCCGCCATCCGCGCGGCGCAGCTCGGCTTCAAAGTGGCTTGCATCGACGAATGGAAAAACGCCGCCGGCGGCCCCGCCCCGGGCGGCACCTGCACCAACGTTGGCTGCATCCCTTCCAAGGCACTGCTGCAGTCGTCCGAGCACTTCGAGCACGCGCAGCTCCACTTCGCCGAGCACGGCATCAGTACCGGCCCCGTCAAGATCGACGTGGCCAAGATGATCGCGCGCAAGGATGCGGTCGTGAAGCAAAACAACGACGGTATCCTCTACCTGTTCAAGAAGAACAAGGTTACGTTCTTCCATGGGCGCGGCTCGTTCGTGCGGGCGGTGGAGGGCGGCTATGAAATCGCCGTCAGCGGTGAGCAGACCGAGACTCTGGTGGGCAAGCACGTCGTCGTTGCCACCGGCTCCAGCGCCCGGGCGCTGCCTGGCGTGCCGTTCGATGAGGACAAGATCCTGTCCAACGACGGCGCGCTGCGCCTGGGTGCGGTACCCAAAAAGTTGGCGATCATCGGCTCGGGTGTGATCGGGCTGGAGATGGGCTCGGTCTGGCGCCGCCTGGGGGCCGACGTCACCGTTCTGGAGGGGATGCCCACCTTCCTGGCCGCGGTCGACGAACAGATTGCCAAGGAGGCCAAGAAGGCGTTCGACAAACAGGGCCTCAAGATCGAGCTGGGCGTCAAGGTCGGCGAGGTCAAGACGACCCGCAAGGGGGTCAGCATCGCCTACACCAACGCCAAGGGTGAGGCGGTGACGCTGGAAGCAGACAAGCTCATCGTCTCCATCGGCCGCGTGCCCCATACGGCAGGGCTCAACGGCGAGGCCGTGGGTCTGAAGCTCGACGAGCGCGGCGCCATCGTGGTGGACGACGAGTGCCGCACCCACCTGCCTGGCGTGTGGGCGGTGGGCGACGTGGTGCGCGGCCCCATGCTGGCGCACAAGGCCGAGGAGGAGGGCGTGGCCGTGGCCGAGCGCATCGCGGGTCAGCACCCCCACGTCAATTTCAACACCATTCCGTGGGTCATCTATACCAGCCCCGAGATTGCCTGGGTGGGACAGACCGAGCAGCAGCTCAAGGCCGCCGGGCGCGCTTACAAGGCGGGTACGTTCCCTTTCCTGGCCAATGGCCGCGCGCGCGCGTTGGGTGACACCACCGGCATGGTCAAGGTGCTGGCCGATGCCACCACGGACGAGATCCTGGGCGTGCACATCGTGGGGCCGATGGCCTCCGAACTGATCGCCGAAGCCGTGGTGGCGATGGAGTTTCGCGCCAGTGCCGAGGATATCGGCCGCATCTGCCACGCCCACCCCTCGCTGTCCGAGGCCACCAAAGAGGCCGCCTTGGCCGTGGACAAGCGCACGCTCAATTTCTGAGCGGGTGGTTCGATGCAGGCACGTGCCGAAGCGCCGGCACCGGACCCCTCGTGGGGACCGGTGCGGCGCGCCTACGAGGCGGAGCTGGCCGCACGCGGCTACCACAGTGACCCGGCGCAGCTGCGCGCGGTGCAGGCGCTGGAGCGCTGCGCCGCTGAGTGGGCGCACTTCAAGCAGCGGCGCTCGAATGCGCTCAAAAAGCTGATCAACCGCCTGCCCATCCCGCGCGGCGTGTACATGTACGGCGGGGTAGGGCGCGGCAAAAGCTTTTTGATGGACTGCTTCTACAACGCCGTGCCCCTGCGGCGCAAGACGCGGCTGCATTTTCACGAGTTCATGCGGGAGGTGCACCGCGAGCTCACGAATCTGCAGGGCACGGTCGACCCCCTCGACGCGCTGGCTCGGCAGATGTCGGTACGCTACCGTCTCATCTGCTTCGACGAATTTCACGTGGCCGACGTGACCGACGCCATGATCCTGCACCGGCTGCTGCAGGCGCTGCAGAAATACGGCATCGGGATGGTGACGACCAGCAACTTTCATCCGGATGGGTTGTACCCGGACGGCCTGCACCGCGATCGCATCCTGCCGGCCATCGAGCTGCTCAAGCGCACGATGGAGGTGGTCAACGTCGACCACGGCATCGACTATCGGCGCCGCACGCTGGAGCACGTGCGGCTGTACCTGACACCGTTGGGCGAGGCCACCGAGCGCGAAATGGAGGCGATCTTCGAGCAACTGGCCGAGGCGCACGACGAAGACCCCGTGCTGCGCATCGAGGGGCGTGAGATCCGCGCCATTCGCCGCGCGGGGGGCGTCGTGTGGTTCGACTTTCGCACCCTCTGTGGCGGCCCACGCTCGCAAAACGACTATCTGGAACTGGCCACCCAGTTTCACACCGTGCTGTTGAGCAATGTGCCGCACATGCCGGTCAACATGGCGTCGGCAGCCCGGCGCTTCACTTGGTTGGTCGACGTGCTCTACGATCGCCGCGTCAAGCTGATCGTTTCGGCGGCCGTGCCGCCGGAGCAGCTCTACACCGAAGGGCCGCTGGCGCACGAGTTTCCGCGTACCGTTTCGCGACTGCACGAAATGCAGTCCCGCGAGTACCTGGCGCTGCAGCGGCGTGAGGTGGATACCCGGCTGACGTGATTTCGGATTCGTGGCGGAGAGAGGGGGATTCGAACCCCCGAGGGGCTGTTAACCCCTACACGCTTTCCAGGCGTGCGACTTAAACCACTCATCCATCTCTCCGTGGCAGCCGCGCATTGTACACCGCGGCTCAGTTGGTCTTGACCGTACCCACCATCTTCATGGCGGAGCCGATCAGGGCCGAGACTTCGGTCATGTTGCTGGGCACGATGAGCGTCGTGTCGGCATCGTGTGCGACGCGGGCGTAGGCCTCGACAGCCTTTTCGGCGACCTTCAGTTGCACCGCTTGCTCACCACCAGGTTGGCGGATGGCCGCCGCCACGCGCTCGATGGCCTGGGCGGTGGCCTCGGCCACCTCGCGGATGGCGGCAGCCTCGCCCTGCGCCTGGTTGATGGCGGCTTGCTTTTCGCCCTCGGACTTGGCGATGAACGCCGCACGTTCGCCCTCGGCCAGGTTGATCTGCTCTTGCCGCTTGCCCTCGGAGGCGGCGATCAGCGCCCTTTTCTCGCGCTCCGCGGTGATCTGCGCCTGCATGGCGCGCAAGATTTCGGCGGGGGGCGTCAGATCCTTGATCTCGTAGCGCAGCACCTTCACGCCCCAGTTCAGCGCGGCTTCGTCGATGGCGTTGACCACCTGGGCGTTGATCATCTCGCGCTCTTCGAAGGTTTTGTCCAGCTCCAGCCGGCCAATGACGCTGCGCAGGGTGGTTTGAGCCAGCTGCGTGATCGCCAGCACGTAGTTGGACGAGCCGTAGCTGGCACGCATGGGGTCGGTGACCTGGAAGTACAGGATGCCGTCTACCTTGAGCTGGGTGTTGTCCTTGGTAATACAGATCTGTTCGGGCACGTCCAGCGGGATTTCCTTGAGGCTGTGTTTGTAGGCGACCTTTTCGATGAACGGGATGACGAAGTTCAAGCCTGGCGCCAGCGTGCGGTCGTAGCGCCCGAGGCGCTCGACGACCCAGGCGGTTTGCTGTGGCACGACCTTGATGGCCTTGGCCACGAAGATCACGGCGATGACGAGTAGGAGGAAAGCGATTTCCATAAAGCCTCCGGTGTGAGAAAAAGTGCCGATGGGGTCAGGCAGGCTCGACGACCAGGCGATTGCCGATGACGGCGGTGATGCGCCAGGCGCCGGGTGATGGTGACGTTCCAGCAGCCGCTTGGGCCACCCAGTCCGCCCCGCGGTAGCGCACGTGGGCAGTGCCATCGGTATTCCAGGCGGGCACGTGGATGATCTGGCCGATGTCGAGCACCACGTTGGGGTCGGACTGTGGCGCGGGGCCCTTGGGGTGGCGGCGGCGCCAGCGCATCCATACTGCCACCGCGCCACCGCCGACGAGTGCCGCCGTCACGAGCTGCCCACTCAAGCCCAAACCGGCATGCGCGGCCAGTGCACCGGCGGCGGCCCCTAGGGCCAACATGAGCAAGAAGAATGTACCGCTGGTCAGCTCGGCCGCGACGGCCACGCCGGCCAGCAGCCACCATACCGTCGAATCTGCCATGATCAGGTCCTTCGCTGCCTCAGTGCGCGGTGAATGAACCCCGAGCGCGTGTTTGGGTTATACAACGCCTGCGTGACGCCGTTCATTATTTTCTCGTGTGGAGTCATCCGCCGCCCACCGGTTGTTCGTACACTTGCGCCCCATGAAATTCCGCTTTCCCATCGTCATCATCGACGAAGACTACCGTTCCGACAACACCTCGGGCTTGGGCATCCGGGCGCTGGCGCAGGCCATCGAGGCCGAGGGCTTCGACGTGGTGGGCGTCACCAGCTACGGCGACCTCAGCCAGTTCGCCCAGCAGCAAAGCCGCGCCAGCGCCTTCATTCTGTCGATCGACGACGAGGAAATCAGCGGCAACCCGGAAGACGACCCGGCGGTGCAGAACCTGCGCGCCTTCATCCAGGAGGTGCGGCGCAAGAATGCCGAAGTGCCGATCTACGTGTACGGTGAGACGCGCACCAGCCGCCACTTGCCCAACGACATTTTGCGCGAGCTGCACGGCTTCATCCACATGTTCGAGGATACGCCGGAGTTCGTCGCGCGCCACATCATCCGCGAGGCCAAGGCGTACCTGGAGTACATCCAGCCGCCCTTTTTCAAGGCGTTGCTGGACTATGCCGAAGACGGCTCGTATTCGTGGCACTGTCCTGGGCATTCGGGTGGGGTGGCGTTTCTCAAGACACCCGTGGGTCAGATGTTTCACCAATTCTTTGGTGAAAACATGCTGCGCGCCGACGTCTGCAACGCGGTGGAGGAGCTGGGCCAGCTGCTGGACCACAACGGCGCCATTGGCGAGAGCGAGCGCAACGCCGCGCGTATCTTCAACGCCGACCACTGTTTCTTCGTCACCAACGGCACCAGCACCAGCAACAAGATGGTTTGGCACCACACGGTGGCGCCGGGCGATGTGGTGCTGGTGGACCGCAACTGCCACAAGTCTATCCTGCACAGCATCATCATGACCGGGGCCATCCCCGTATTCCTCAAGCCCACGCGAAATCACTACGGCATCATCGGCCCGATTCCGCGCAGCGAGTTCGAGCCCGACAGCATCCGCGCCAAGATTGCGGCGCACCCCTTGCTGCAAGGCGTGGATCCCGCCAGCGTGCGGCCCAAGATCCTCACGCTGACCCAATCCACCTACGACGGGGTGCTCTACAACACCGAAACCATCAAGCAGCTGCTCGACGGTTACGTGGACAACCTGCACTTCGATGAGGCGTGGCTGCCGCACGCGGCGTTTCACCCGTTTTATGGCACTTTCCACGCCATGGGGCGCAAGCGCGCACGGCCGCAACATTCGGTGGTGTACTCCACGCAGTCCATCCACAAGCTGCTGGCCGGCATCAGCCAGGCGTCACAAGTGTTGGTGCAGGACTCGCAAACGCAGCGCCTGGATCGCCACCTGTTCAACGAGGCGTATCTGATGCATACCTCGACCAGCCCGCAGTACAGCATCATTGCCAGCTGCGACGTGGCCGCCGCGATGATGGAGCCGCCGGGAGGCACGGCGCTGGTGGAGGAGAGCATCGCCGAGTCGCTCGACTTCCGGCGCGCCATGCGCAAGGTGGATGCCGAATTCGGACCTGACGAGTGGTGGTTCCAGGTTTGGGGGCCGGAGGAGCTGGCGGAAGAGGGCATTGGCCGTGCCGATGACTGGGTGCTCAAGCGCACCGATGCCGCCGGCGTGCAGACCGCCGACGGCGAAGATGCCTGGCATGGCTTCGGCGACATGGCGCCGGGCTTCAACATGCTCGACCCCATCAAGGCCACCATCATCACGCCGGGCCTCAACCTCAAGGGCGACTTCGCGCCCACGGGAATCCCGGCCAGCATCGTGACCAAGTTTTTGGCCGAGCACGGCGTGGTGGTGGAAAAGACAGGCCTGTACTCGTTTTTCATCATGTTCACCATCGGCATCACCAAGGGCCGCTGGAACACGCTGCTCACCGCCTTGCAGCAGTTCAAGGACGACTACGACCGCAACCAGCCCATGTGGCGCGTGATGCCGGAGTTCTGCCGCAAGCAGCCCCGCTACGAGCGCATGGGTCTGCGCGACCTGTGCCAGTTCGTGCACGAGATGTACGCCCGCTACGACGTGGCGCGGCTGACCACCGAGATCTACCTGAGCGATCTGACGCCGGCCATGAAGCCCAGTGACGCCTACGCGCAGATCGCGCGCCGCAACACCGAGCGCGTGCCGATCGACGAGCTGGAGGGGCGCATCACCACTGCCCTCATCACGCCGTATCCGCCTGGCATTCCGCTGCTCATCCCGGGTGAAGTGTTCAACCGCCGCATCGTGGACTACCTGAAGTTTTCGCGCGAGTTCAACGAACGCTGCCCGGGGTTCGAGACCGACATCCATGGGCTGGTCATCGAAGAGACGTTCGATGGTGGCAAGCGCTACTTCGCTGACTGTGTTCGGCGCGATGGATGAGGCTGTGGCGAGCGCTGTACCTGGGGCGGGGCGGTTTGCGTTGCGTCAAAAAGCGCGCCACTGCTGGCAGCCTTCGCCGGGAAGGTGCGCTGGGCTCGGTTACAGTTGATCCATCGATCGTTGACCACTGACACAGGAGAGATCATGTTCCCCGAGTACCGCGACCTGATCAGCAAACTCAAGCACCACAACCACCATTTCACGCGTCTGTTCGACAAGCACAACGAGCTGGACGAACGCATCCAGCGCATGGAGCAGGGCATCGAGCCTGCGACGCACGAGCAGATCGAAACGTTGAAGAAAGAGAAGCTGCGCCTCAAGGACGAGCTGTACGACATTTTGCGCAAGGCCGCTGCCGCTGCGGCATGACTGACCGGGGCCGGGTGTGGCCAGCGGTCGCCGTCAGCCGCTGGCCGCTCCACCAATGACCCGCCGCGCCCCGTCGAAACGGGAGCGCCAGTAGCGGTCGTCGAGCCGTTCCAGCCGCACCTGCGCCCCCGTACGTGGGGAATGGATGAAGCGCCCTTGGCCCACGTAGATCCCGACGTGGCTGAACGACTGCCCTTGGGTGTTGAAAAACACCAGGTCGCCGGGTTCCAGCGCGTCGGGCTCGATCGCTTGCGTGGCCTGGGCTTGTTCGACCGAGCGCCGTGGCAGGCGGATGCCCGCGCTCTCCCAAAACGTCACCTGCACGAAGCCGCTGCAGTCCACGCCCTGTTCGAACCCGGTGCCACCCCGCTGGTAGGGGACACCGACATACGCCATCGCATAGACCAGTGCGGCGGAGCGACGGCCCGGCTCGTCATCTCGGCGGAAAACACCCGGGGTCGAGGCATTGGGCGTGCCGCCCTCGGAATCACCGATGGGCTCGCCCACGACCGACGCGGCTGCGGCGGCAGACGGCACCACCCCCCGCGCCGCCAGCAGCTCCATGATAGGATCGCGGGCCTCGGCGACGGGCAGCCAGCCACTGGCCGCGATCAACGCGAGCACGGCCGCCCAGCGCCTGCTGCGTGCCGACGATCGCATACACGGTGCCGAATAACCGCTCGTTCTGGTCATGGCGGTGACATTACGGCCAGATGGTGCGGCTCGTCAATGGCCGCCCACGCATCAGCGAGGAAAACCCCCCATGTTGTTGGATCTACGCGACTGCCAGCTCGTCCTGGTGGACTACCAGCCCCGTTTGATGGCCGCGATCGCCCACGGCGATGACGTGCTGCAGCGGGCTACCGTGCTGGCCCAGCTGGCCCAGTTGCTGGATGTGCCGGTGTGGGGCACAGAGCAGGCCCCCGAGCGCCTGGGGGCGTTGCCCGCCGAGCTGCGCAGCCGCTGCCGGCAGGTGTTTGCCAAAACCGCGTTCGATGCCTGTGACAGCGGCCTGTTGGCGGCGCTGCAGGCGCCCGTGCGCCCCACGGGCAACGCACGCAGCCTGCCCAAACACCTGCAAAAGCCCGCAGTCCCCGCGCGCCAGACGGTCGTGCTGGCCGGTTGTGAGGCGCACGTGTGCTTGCTGCAAACAGCGCTCGGTCTGCTCGAGCACGAGCTGGACGTGTGGGTCGTGACCGATGCCTGTGGGTCGCGTCGGGAGCGGGACCGAGACGCCGCGTTCGACCGGTTGGCCAGCAGTGGGGTGGAGTTGGTGACCGTCGAGATGGTGGGGTTCGAGTGGCTGCGCGACGCGCGCCATTCTCGCTTTCGGGACGTGCTGGCGTTGCTCAAATAAAAATTGCTAATCATGTAACCTTGACCTTGCCCCTGGAAACCGGATCCCTTGCTGAGTGGTTGAATACAGGCAAGGAGAACGGAAGTGACGAAGGCAACGAGAGCGCGCTACACGCTGG
>Ga0308017_1000715_pt1 | contig 9827 bp, 8 predicted proteins | sample Neamet280_FD_203145 | JGI IMG/M metagenome (GOLD analysis project Ga0308017, IMG submission 203145) | Marine microbial communities from water near the shore, Antarctic Ocean - #280 | ecosystem: Environmental > Aquatic > Marine > Unclassified | place: Southern Ocean | collected 2014-10-01
TCTGCACAAGGCCGCTGCCCCCACCCCGATCACGTCAGAGAGTTGATTAACCCGGGGGTCAATTCCAGATGTCGTCAGGGGGTCAAATCTTCGTGTCGCTTGACATTTTGCGTTGACGGGTGTTTCCGCAACGCTCGCGGTCGCCGTGCTGGGGTTGAATATCGATCGCTCTGGCTTGCCGTGGTTCGACGAATGGTGGCGTTGGACGCCGTGGTTTGGCATCGCCCTGGCATGGCTGGCGGTGGCAGGTTTGCCACACTCCTTCAACCTGATCGATGGCTACAATGGGTTGGCGGGTGCCGTGGCATTGGCCATCACAGCCGCACTGGCATATGTAGCGCTGAAGGTCGGCGACTGGCCGCTGGCGGCGCTGCTGTCGTCACTGGCCGGCGCGACGGCGGGCTTTCTGGTGTGGAACTACCCGCGTGGCCTGCTGTTTGCAGGGGATGGCGGCGCCTACCTGTGGGGCAGCGTGCTGGCCATCGCGGCCATTGCGTTGGTGCAGCGCAATCCGGCGGTGTCACCCTGGTTTCCGATGTTGCTGTTGTCGTATCCAGTCGTCGAGACACTTTTTTCCGTTTATCGCAAAGTGGTCCGGGGCGATTCTCCAGGGGTGGCGGATGCGCTGCACTTTCACCAATTGATCTATCGGCGTATCGTACGTGGGGTATTTCATGACGATGCCGCGCGGCAACTGTTGATGCGAAACAACCGAACGTCTCCCTACCTGTGGGGCTTTGCCATGACGACCGTCGTACCGGCGGTCCTGTTTTGGGACATGACGCCCGTGCTGATGCTGGGGTGTGGGTTATTCGTGGTGGGCTACGTCGCCGCGTATTTGACGATTGTGCGGTTCAAGGTGCCACGCTGGTTGCGGCGGTGAGATGTGCGTTTCGGTGACCATTGATTCGACGATACCCCGAATGCACCCGCTTGCGACGCTCAGCCCTTGATTCCCGCCAAATCCCGCAACACCTGCACCTTGTCGGTGTGCTCCCAGGTGAACTCGGGCTCATCGCGGCCGAAGTGGCCGTAGGCTGCCGTTTTGCTGTAGATCGGCCGCAGCAGGTCCAGCATCTGGATGATGCCTTTGGGCCGCAGGTCGAATACCTCGTTGACGATGGCGGCGATCTTGTCATCCGGGATCACGCCCGTACCTTCGGTGTACACGGTCACGTTGATCGGGCGCGCCACACCGATGGCGTAGCTGACCTGGATTTGGCACTGGCGCGCAAGCCCTGCGGCGACGATGTTTTTGGCCACGTAGCGCGCAGCGTAGGCCGCGGAGCGGTCGACTTTGGTCGGATCTTTGCCGCTGAAGGCGCCGCCGCCGTGCGGGCAGGCGCCGCCGTAGGTGTCGACGATGATCTTGCGCCCGGTCAGGCCGCAGTCACCCTGCGGGCCGCCGATGACGAAGCGACCCGTCGGGTTGATGAGGTAGCGGGTGTTGTGCAGCCACTCCTTGGGCAACACGGGCTTGATGATCTCCTCGATGCAGGCCTCGATGAACGCCGGCTTCATGTGCTTGCCGTCGCTCATCTCGGGGCTGTGCTGGCTGGACAGCACCACGGTGTCGATGCTGTGCGGGCGGCCGTCGACGTAGCGCATCGTGATCTGGCTCTTGGCGTCGGGGCGAAGGAAGGGCAGGCGCCCGTCCTTGCGCAGCTGCGCCTGGCGCTCGACGATGCGGTGCGCGTAGTAGATCGGCGCGGGCATCAGCTCGGGCGTCTCGTCGCAGGCGTAGCCGAACATCAGGCCCTGGTCGCCGGCGCCGGTGTTGAGGTAGTCGTCACTCGCGTGATCCACGCCCTGCGCGATGTCGTTGCTCTGCTTGTCGTAGGCCACCAGCACCGCGCAGCCCTTGTAGTCGATGCCGTACTCGGTGTTGTCGTAGCCGATGCGCTGGATGGTGTCGCGCGCCACTTGGATGTAGTCCACATGCGCGTTGGTGGTGATTTCGCCCGCCAACACCACCAGGCCGGTGTTGCACAGGGTCTCGGCCGCCACGCGCGAGCGCGGGTCTTGTGCCAGGATGGCGTCCAGGATGGCATCCGAGATCTGGTCGGCCACTTTGTCCGGGTGACCTTCGGAGACGGATTCGCTGGTGAAGAGGAAGTCGTTCGCCATGGTGTTTACACTCCGTGTGTGGGTTGGCTGCCGGCGTTGCGCCGGCGCCCCGTGAGCGGGTGGTGTGGCGAACGCTTTAGCGGCATTTGTGAATCGCCCGCAAGTAGTTCGGTAACTCGGCGATAGGCCCGGATTGTATCCGCGTCGCCGAGAGATGTGTCGTTCCCTTGCTCAATCCCGCCGTCATGATGCGTTGGTTGTCGCTGCTGGCCCGCTGGCCCTTGCCGCTGCTGCACGCCCTGGGCTGGGTGGGCGGCTGGGTGGTGTGGCTGTTGTCGCCCCCCTACCGGCGGCGCTGGCGCGAGCACACCCGGCTGGCCGGGCTGCGCGGGTGGCCGCGCTGGGCGTCGGTGGGGGCGGCGGGCCAACAGGTGGCGGAGCTGCCGCGTCTGTGGTTTGGGCCGCCGGTGCGCGTGGGTTGGGAGGGGGCGGCGCACATCGAGGCGGCGTTGGCGCAGGGGCGTGGGGTGTTGTTCTTGACGCCGCACCTGGGGTGTTTCGAGGTCACGCCGCGCGCTTATGCCGAGCGCTTTGGCCGGGCCGGCGCGCCGATCACGGTGCTGTACCGCCCCGCGCGCCACGCCGGGCTGGATGCGGTGCTGCGCCAAGCCCGACAGCGCCCTGGCATGGCGGCGGCACCCACCTCGCTGGCCGGCGTGCGCCAGTTGATGCACGCCTTGCGCCGCGGCGAGGCGGTGGGTCTGCTGCCCGATCAAGTGCCGCCCGAGGGGCTCGGGGTGTGGGCGCCGTTTTTTGGTCGCCCGGCCTACACCATGACGCTGGCCGCGCGGCTGGCGCAGCAGCCCGGCGTGCAGGTGCTGCTGGCGTGGGGGCAGCGGCTGCCCTGGGGGCGTGGCTATGTGGTGCACGTGCAGCCGTGGTCGCAGGTGATGGACGAGCCCCTGGCCGCTGATGCCGCCCTGGCGGCTGCGCAGATCAACCGTGCGATGGAGCGCCTGATCGCGCGAGCCCCGGCCCAGTACTTGTGGGGTTATGCGCGCTACAAATCACCGCGCCCGCTGGGCTGACGCGACGAACGCTTCGATCGACGCGAGCACCCGCTCGGGTTGCTCGTGCAGCAACCAGTGGGTGGCGTCGGGCAGCCGCTCGATACGCAAGTCCGGGACCCACGCCTCCAGTCCCTCGAGCAGGCCGGGCAGCAGCGCCTGGTCGCGCATGCCCCAGATGGCCAGCGTAGGCACGGACACGCGCAGCAGCGCATTGGGTAGCTCCACCCCGGCGGCACCGGGGTCGTCGGCACTGGGTGGGCGCAGCGGCGACGCGGCGTAATAGTGGAGCCCTCCCTGCAGGCCGAGGGCCCACACCGCCTCGTGCTGCGCCTGCAGCGCGGGCGTGAGCCACCGGGACGTGTCGGACATCCCCCGAAAAAAAGCCCACAGCTTGGCGTAGCCGTTGGCCGCCAGCCACTGTGCGGCGTCGGGGCGACACAGGACGTTCATGTAGGCGCTGGCCTGCTGCTGCGCGGCCGAGGTGCGCAGCTCGCGCCAGAACGTGCCCGGGTGTGGGGAGTTGAGGATGACGAGCCGATCCAGCCGCTGCGGCTGCAGCGCGGCCAGGTTCCAGGCAACGGCGCCACCCCAGTCGTGGGCGACGAGCCCGGCCACGCGCCCGGGTGTGGGGCCATGGACGGTCACCTGTTCGATGAGTGCCGTGATGTCTTGCACCAGGTGCTTGGCGCGGTAGGCTTGCACGTCCTTGGGTGCGCTGGAGCGCTCGTAGCCGCGCAGGTTGGGTGCGATGCAGCGAAACCCACCATGTGCGGGGTCGACAAAGTGGCGCAGCGCGTCGTCCCACACGAAGGCGGCTTGCGGAAAGCCGTGCAGAAACAGCAGCACTGGGCGAGTGGGGTCGCCAGCGGCGCGCACACTCAGAGTGATGCCGTGGGGCAGCGGTAGATCGAAGGTTTCAATCATGGGAAGGGGCTCCGGCGCATGGCCCCGCCGCACCGTGGGTCAAGCAGAGGCTGGCGCGTGCGTCCAATCCCACAGCCGTTGGGCCACTGCCTCCACACCCTGGCGCTTGAGGGCGGAAAAGAGCATCGCATCCCCGCCGTGGGTTTGGAGTCGCGCAATGGACAGCGCCTTGGTTTGTTCGGGCCGCGAAAGCTTGTCGGCTTTGGTGAGCAACACGAGAAAATCCAACCCCTGCTCCACGCGCGGGCGGATGATGTCGAGCAGTGCTTGGTCGAGTTCGGTCAGGCCCAGACGCGCGTCACACAGCATCACCACCGCGCGCAGGTTGGGGCGGCTGACCAGATAGTTGGCCATGACCTGCTGCCAGCGCCGCTTGGCGGCCTGTGGCACGGCGGCGTAGCCGTAGCCCGGCAGGTCGGCCAGCACGGCATCGGTGGCGCCTTGCTTGCCCAGCGCGAACAGCACGATGCTCTGGGTACGCCCGGGCATCTTGGAGGCGAACGCAAGCTGGCGCTGTTGCGCGAGCGTGTTGATGCAGGTCGACTTGCCCGCGTTGGAGCGGCCGACGAACGCGATCTCGGGCACGTCCAGCGTGGGCAGGTTTTGCAGTTGCGGCGCTTCAGTGAGGAAGCGCGCCGTGTGCAGCCAGGCCATTGCCTGTGCTGCTGTCGAGGGGTTGATGGTCGTCATACGGGGTGTGTTTGGCGCCATTGTAGAATTGGGCGTTCCGTACAGGGCGTCGGGGTCGGCCCCGGTGCCGTCCCATCCTTCAGCGACCCAGCCATGAAACCCATCGCCACGCTCATCGGAGCCGTCCTGGCCGCCACCTTGCCCTGGAGCGCCCAAGCGCAGACCGCGCAGCCCAACCTCAAACGCGGTGCCGCGCTCTACGGTCAGGTGTGCGTGGCCTGCCATGCCGCGGATGGCAACTCCACCACTGCCGCCAACCCCAAGCTTGCACAGCAGCACCCCGAGTACCTGATCAAGCAGCTCAAGGAATACAAGTCGGGCAAGCGGGCCAACGCCGTGATGGTGGGTTTTGCGAGCGCGCTCTCCGACCAGGACATGACCGACATCGCCCACTGGCTGGCCAGCCAGAAGGGCGCGCCGGGATTTGCCACCGATGCCGAGCTGGTGCGCTTGGGTGAGCGGATTTATCGCGGTGGTATCGTCGATCGGCGCATTCCCGCCTGCGCGGGGTGCCACGGGCCGGCGGGCTCTGGCATCCCGGCCGAGTACCCGCGCCTGAGCGGCCAGCACGCGGAGTACACTGCCGCCCAGCTCAAGGCCTTCCGCTCCAACGAGCGCGCCAACAACAAGCCGATGCACGAGATTTCCCGCTACCTGACGGACACCGAGATCAAGGCGCTGTCCGATTTCATCGCGGGTCTGCGCTGATCCGCGGCGTTGCGCCGCCGGCGCCGGATGATTGACCCCGTTCCCATGGCAGGAAATATCAGTATTCGGTAATATTTGGCGCAACAGCCGGCCCCCGCGTGGAACCTTCCGCGTGACCCTCACTCTCAGTCGAGGCAGGCCTGAACCCGGCCTGCCTTTTTTGTGTCCAGTGTCCGCATGAGCGCCTCCACCGCCGGAATCGAACTCCAAACGCAGTCCCGCCGCCTGGCCTCGGCGGTGGAGTTGCTGTCCTCGATGCGCTTTGCCATCGCGCTGCTGTCCGTGATCAGCATCGCGTCGGTGGTGGGCACGGTGCTCAAGCAGCACGAGCCGATCAACAACTACGTCAACCAGTTCGGGCCCTTCTGGTCCGAGGTGTTTGGCGCGCTGGACCTGTACTCGGTCTACAGCGCGTGGTGGTTCATGCTCATCCTGGCCTTTCTGGTCGTGAGCACGACGCTGTGCATCGTGCGCAACACGCCCAAGATCATGGCCGACCTGCGCCAGTACAAGGAGCATGTGCGCGAGCAGAGCCTGAACGCCTTCCACCACAAGGCGCAGGCGGAGCTGGGCGAGGACCCGCGCGCCGCGGCTGACCGCATCGGCCAGGGGCTGCTTGCCCGCGGCTGGAAGGTGCGGCTGCAGTCGCGCGAGACCTCGTCGGGCACGGGCTGGATGGTGGCCGCCAAGGCGGGCGCGGCCAACAAGATCGGCTACCTGGCGGCGCACGCGGCCATCGTCATCATCTGCATCGGCGGGCTGCTGGACGGCAACCTGATGGTGCGCGCCCAGCTGTGGTTCGGCGGCAAGGAGGCGTTCCAGGGTGGCGGGCTGATTGCCGACGTGCCCGAGAAGCACCGCCTGACCGACGCCAACCCCACCTTCCGCGGCAACCTGCTGGTTACCGAGGGTACGCGCGCGGGCATCGCGGTGCTGCCGCAGCCCGAGGGCGTGATCCTGCAGGAGCTGCCGTTCGACATCGAGCTCAAGAAGTTCATCGTCGAATACCACTCCACGGGGCAGCCGCGGCTGTTTGCCAGCGATATCGTCATCCACGACCGCTACACCGGTGAGGCGCGCCCAGCACGGGTGGAAGTCAACCACCCGGTCGAGTATCGGGGGATCCAGATCTATCAGTCCAGCTTCGACGACGGCGGCTCGCTGGTCAAGCTGCGGGCGCTGCCGATGGGCGCCAACGTCAAGCCGTTCAAAGTGCAAGGGCGCATCGGCGAAGCCACCACGTTGACCAATGGCGAGCAGCGGCTGCGGCTGGAGTTCACCGGGCTGCGCGTCATCAACGTGGAAAACTTCAGTGGCAACGCCGGCGCCGGCGCCGATGTGCGCAAGGTCGATTTGCGCCAAGCGATCGAGTCGCGCCTGGGGGCGGGCAACAAGACCGCGACCGAACGGGTGCTGCGCAACGTCGGTCCCAGCATCACGTACCGGCTGCGCGACGAGGCTGGGCAAGCGCGCGAATTTCATAATTACCAGTTGCCGATCGACTTGGACGGCCAGCGCGTTTACTTGCTGGGCGTGCGGGAATCCCCGTCCGAGCCGTTTCGTTACCTGCGCGTACCGGTGGACGAGAAGGACAGTCTCGACGGCTTCATTCGCCTGCGCGCCGCGTTAGCGGACGACGCGTTGCGAACGATGGCGGTGCGGCGTTATGTGGCGATGGCGGCCGCAGGCCAGCCCGCCAGCGTGGTCGAGGCGCTGACCGCGTCGGCGCACAGGACCTTGAATTTGTTTGCCGGCGACGACCCCGAGCTCGAGCGCCTGCCGCACAACGGCGCCCCGCGCTTGGGCGGCTTGCAAGCGCTGTCGGCTTTTCTGGAGGCCAACGTCCCCGAGGCCGAGCGCGAGCGCGCGGGCGAGGTGTTGCTGCGCATCCTCAATGGCACGCTGTTCGAGCTGCACCAGCTCAGCCGCGAGCGCGCCGGCCTGCCGCCCGCCGAGCGCAACGACGCCACGGCCGCGTTCATGACGCAAGCGGTGCTGGCCCTGTCGGATGCGTTTTTCTATCCGGCGCCGCTGACGTTCGAGCTGACCGACTACGAGCACGTACAGGCCAGCGTGTTTCAGGTCGCGCGTGCCCCTGGCAAGACCATTGTTTATATCGGTTGCCTGTTGCTCATCATCGGGGTTTTTGCCATGCTCTACGTGCGCGAACGGCGCCTGTGGGTGTGGCTGGCTCCGTCTGGCGACGGCGCCCGCGCGACCATGGCGCTGTCGAGCAACCGCAAGCTGCTCGACAACGACCGCGAGTTCGACGGCCTCAAGGCCCTGCTGCATTCCCCTGCGACCGAGGGTTCACGATGACCACTGCCTCTCAAACCATCGATCTCAAGCCCAACAAGGGCGCCATCGCCGAGGCCGATCGGCCGACGAGCTGGCTGGCCCGCCTCAACCGGTGGGACTGGCTCTATGCCCTGCTGATCCTGGCCGGCGGGGGTGTCGCCCTGGCGGTGTACGGCGAACACATGAACATCTACGAGCGGTGGATCCTGATCGGCACCGTGCCGAGTCTGATTGCACTGGCGTGGTTCTGGCGGCCGATCCAGCCGCTGACGGTGGTGGTGGGCGCGCTGTCGCTGCTCGCCATCTGGCTGTACCAAGTGGACGGCCGCGCCGACCTGGCGCGCGCCGACCAGGTGTTCCTGCTCAAGTACTTCCTGTCCAGCCAGTCGGCCATCCTGTGGATGAGCGTGCTGTTCTTCATGAGCACGGTGTTCTACTGGATCGGGCTGCTGGCGCCGCGGGGCGAGACGGCGTCCATGTTCGGCACCCGGTTTGCCTGGGTGGCGATCACGATGGCGCTGATCGGCAGCTTCGTGCGCTGGTACGAGAGCCACCAGATCGGGCCGGGCATCGGCCACATTCCGGTGAGCAACCTGTACGAGGTGTTCGTGCTGTTCGCCTGGCTGACGGCCGCCTACTACCTGTACTACGAAGACCGTTACCAGACCCGCAGCATGGGCGCGTTCGCCATGCTGATTGTCAGTGCCGCGGTCGGCTTCCTGCTGTGGTACACGGTGGTGCGCGAGGCGCACCAGATCCAGCCCCTGGTCCCGGCCCTGCAGAGCTGGTGGATGAAGCTGCACGTCCCGACCAACTTCATCGGCTACGGCACCTTCGCCATCGCCGCCATGCTGGCCTTCGCCTACCTGATCAAGCAGAGCGCCGGCGAGACCCGCTGGTGGAAGCTGCTGCCGCTGTGGGCGCTGGGCATCGTGCTGTGCTTCGAGCCGCTGGTGTTCCGCCAGGACGCGGCGGAGAAGGGCGGCAGCTACTGGTTCATCTACTTCGGGGTGTCGGCCTTCATCATCGGTGGCATCCTGATGGCGCGCCGCCGCATCGCCGAGCGCCTGCCCAGCCTGCAGGTGCTGGACGACGTGATGTACAAGGCCATCGCCGTGGGCTTCGCCTTCTTCACCATCGCCACCGTGCTGGGCGCGCTGTGGGCGGCGGAGGCCTGGGGCGGCTACTGGAGCTGGGACCCGAAGGAGACCTGGGCGCTGATCGTGTGGCTGAACTACGCGGCCTGGCTGCACATGCGGCTCATCAAGGGCCTGCGCGGCACCGTGGCGGCCTGGTGGGCGCTGGTCGGCCTGGGCATCACGACCTTCGCCTTCCTGGGCGTCAACATGTTCCTGAGCGGCCTGCACAGCTACGGATCGCTGTAAGCCGGAGCGGCGCATGGATGTGCGGGCGAGCGAGATCACCCCGCGGGGGGTCTACGAGAATCGCCGCCAGTGGCTGCAGCGGGCCGGCCTCGCGGCTGCCGGCGCGGCCCTGACCCCCGCGGCCCTGGCCGCCGCGCCGGCGGCGCTGACGCGGCCCGGCAAGCAGCCGCCGCTGCCGGCCACCCCCGGGACCGTGCCGGGGGCCCGTACCGCCGAGGCCCTGACGCCCTACGATCTGGTCAGCCAGTACAACAACTTTTACGAGTTCGGGTTCGACAAGGATGAGCCGGCGCGGCTGGCGCACCGCATGCGCCTGCGCCCGTGGACGGTGCAGGTGGACGGTCTCGTGGCCAAGCCGCAGACCCTGGACATCGACGACCTGCTCAAGCTGGCGCCGATGGAGGAGCGCATATACCGCCTGCGCTGCGTCGAGGGCTGGTCGATGGTGGTGCCCTGGATCGGCTACCCGCTGGCCGTGCTGATCGAGCGCGTGCAGCCGCTGGGCAGTGCGAAGTTCGTCGAGTTCCACACCCTCGCCGACCGCGAGTCCATGCCGGGCCTGCGCTCCAACGTGCTGCTGTGGCCCTATGTCGAGGGCCTGCGCCTGGACGAGGCGCGGCACCCCCTGACGTTGCTGACCTTTGGTCTGTACGGCGAGATGTTGCCGCCGCAAAACGGCGCACCG